>Ga0256829_1000218_pt1 | contig 67984 bp, 64 predicted proteins | sample 131447metaG_FD_185979 | JGI IMG/M metagenome (GOLD analysis project Ga0256829, IMG submission 185979) | Hydrothermal vent microbial communities from Lau Basin, Pacific Ocean - 131-447 | ecosystem: Environmental > Aquatic > Marine > Hydrothermal vents | place: Pacific Ocean: Lau Basin | collected...
TCCCCACTGTGGGACTTTTACGGCGATAACCAAGCCATTCCCTCGGGCAATCGTCTTGGAAGCAGAAACCAGGAAGGTAACAACCTGGGAATCCCCTTCCTTTCCGTCGCTAGACGGCAGCGTAAGCTGAGGGAGGGGAGGATGTCAAGGCCTGGGTGAACCGGTTGAGTCGTTTGGCTCCTGTAACAGCCATCAGCCAAGAGTTGGTGCGCTTTGATACGCAGAAGCTGGATAACCCAGAGATCAGCGGTGTGGAGTACCAGCAAGGCACCTTGCTGGGCTACGAAGTACGCGAGTACCTGCTGGAAAAATGGGGGCGTGAGTGTGCCTACTGTGGCACCACCGATACGCCGCTGGAGATCGAGCATGTGGTGCCGCGTTCACGCGGCGGCTCGAATCGTGTCAGTAATTTGACCCTAAGCTGCCACCCCTGCAACCAGAGCAAGGATGCGCTGTCACTGGTGGATTTTTTCGCTACTGACAAAGGCCTGAAAAAGCGCCTGAAAGCCAACGGCCACACCGCTAACGCTCGGCTTGAACGTGTGCAGCGCCAGCTTAAACAACCGCTGCGCGATGCCAGTGCGGTCAATGCCACGCGCTGGGCGCTGTTCTCCGCGCTCAACGCCACCGGCTTGCCGGTGACAGTAGCCAGCGGTGGTCGTACCAAATACAACCGGCAGCGCCTCAACATCCCCAAGACGCATGCCCTGGACGCCGCTTGTGTCGGAGCTTTTGGTAAGCTGCATGACTGGACAGTGCCGACACTGACGATCAAGGCGATGGGGCGCGGCAGCTACCAGCGCACGCGCTTAACGAAACACGGGTTTCCGCGTGGCTATCTAATGCGGCAGAAGCAGGTGCACGGCTTTCAAACCGGCGACATGGTTCGTGCGATAGTACCCACCGGTAAGAAGGCCGGTACCCATACGGGGCGTGTCGCGATACGCAAAACCGGCAGTTTCAACATCCAAGCCGAACACGGTGCAGTGCAAGGCATTTCCCATAAATACTGCACCCTCATCCAACGGAGTGATGGCTACGGCTATTACATCACACCCTTCACCAACCTAACAGGAGGAGCGGGACAGGCGGTGGCGTAACCCAGTCGCCCTGCGGGCGACGCGCTATTCCTCCCGGCACTAAAAGTACCGGGTATCCCGCGCAAAATCAGATGAATTTGATACTGCTAGACCCGAGCGAGGTCGATGGTCACCACGCTCGTATTACCGATGCGCGCCGCCTGACCCATCTGCATGAAGTACACCGCGCTAACGAAGGCGATCGCTTAACCGTGGGTATTCAAGGCGGCGCTATGGGTAAGGCCACGCTAACGGAGCTCAACAAAACGCAGGCTCTGTTTGCGCTGGAAGATATCAACGAACCGCCGCCGCCTGCCCTGCCCGTTCATCTTGTCCTGGCGCTGCCGCGCCCGCGTATGCTGGCACGCACGCTTGAGCACGTCACGGCGTTAGGAGTCAAAGAGATTACCCTGCTGCACACCAAGCGGGTTGAAAAGAGTTACTGGCAGTCGCCAGAACTGCGGCCAGAAAAAATTCATCAGCATTTGATACTTGGGCTAGAACAAGCGCGGGATACTCAACTGCCTAACGTGACGCTCTGCAAAGGGTTTCGTCCTTTTATGGAAGAGCAGCTACCGGCACTTCTAACAGAACGAAGAGGATTAGTTGCCCACCCAGGCATGGAGAATGCCTGCCCGCGCGGTATTGATGAGCCAACGCTATTACTGGTAGGGCCCGAAGGCGGTTTTATCCCGTGGGAAGTGGAGCAGCTACTGACGGCAGGCTGCGAGGGAATGCACTTAGGCCCTCGTATCCTGCGGGTAGAAACCGCCGTCACAGCGCTGCTGTCACGGCTGTTCTAGGTTGGATGGAAGTTACGACTGCTCGTCTTCCGGGTCGTGGGGAACGTAAGTGGCATTCTCCCCACACTCGGGTTCTTGCAGGAAGGTATTGCGCACATCCAACAAGCCGAGGTGACTGATAGTACGACGCCCCAACAGCAGTGGGTAAATCATCTCTTCTCGGTCACGCAGGCTAAACTGCTCCTCGTAGATGGTATCCCCCATGCACACGTCCATCAGCACCACCGGGCGCTCGTCACGACCCCCAGCGCCGCGCACGGTTTGCTCGCGATAGAGAGGACGCTCGATTTGGTCGCTAAAGGTGTCACCGCTCTCTTGATCTTCCAGCTTCAAACGAAAGCGCACCCACTCCTCACCCTCTTTCTCAAACATTTCAATGTCTCGGGCATCCAGAGAAGAGGTCAACGCCCCGCTGTCCAGCTTGGCTTTGACGGCAATCCCCCATGGCTCGATGTAAGCATTTTCCACCCAGCCGAAGACCTTATCCTCAGCCTGTGCGGTAGCACTGACCAACAGGGAACCAGCCAATACGCTCGCCCCCAACACCCCTAGAAATGTTTTTCCCATTGCGACTCATCCTTGGTGAGAAGTTTGCCTAGCTATCAAAGAGATTCAAACAGCGATGAAAGCGCCCTGAGCTAGCGCAACCGCTCTAACAGCGACTGAGTAGCAAAGCCATCCGGCACTAGGCCTTGGTCGCGCTGGAAGGCACGCAGCCCCGCCTGAGTATTCGGCCCCATAATGCCGTCGGCAGTGCCTACCGCGTAACCGGCGTTGTTCAAACGCTGCTGGAGCGTTCTGACATCATCACGGGTTAAAGGTGCCTCATCGCGTGGCCATGCTTGCGAAATGCCCTCTCGCCCAGCAATGGCGTCGGCTAGCGTGGCAACCGCCAGCGCATAGCTAGTGGCATTGTTGTAACGCAAGATAGCGCGGAAATTGGGACCTACGATAAACGCGGGGCCATTCGCCCCGGCCGGTACAATCACCGCTGCACTATCGAAGGAAGGCAGGTCACCGTTCACCGCACGCACGCCTTGCGCGGCCCACTCAGCGCTGCTCTTGCGGCCGGTTTGGGCGTAATCAAAGGAGGTAGGCAGCACAACTTCGGTACCCCACGGCTGCCCGGCCTGCCAGCCCGCCCGCGCCAGATAGTTCGCGGTAGAGGCCATCACATCGGGTATGCTACCCCAAATATCGCGGCGACCATCGCCATCGCCATCCACCGCGTAGGCCTCAAAGCTGCTGGGAATAAACTGGGTATGCCCCATCGCTCCCGCCCAAGAGCCTTTCATCTGCTCTGCGGCAATGTCGCCCTGGTCAATAATACGTAGTGCTGCTAGCAGCTCCCCACGAGCAAAGTCTCGCCGACGGCCATCATAGGCCAGCGTGGCGAGGGACTCTAGCGTCGAGAAATCACCAAAGTTGCTGCCGTAATTACTCTCAACGCCCCAGATGGCCACGATGATTTCTGCTGGTACGCCATAGCGCTGCTGCATCTGCTGGGCTGTTTCACGGTGTTGCGCGTACTTCTCCTGACCATTGGTAATACGCGCGGTAGACACGGCACTATCCAAATACTGCCAAATGGCACGCACGAACTCAGGCTGGTAGCGGTCTAATTCAATCACCCGCTCGCGGTAGCGCAGGCCATCAAAGGCGGAGGCTAGCGTCGCTTCGCTAATCCCTTGGTTGGCGGCATAGCGACGAAACTCGCTTAACCACTGATTGAAGTTGGCATAGCGCACCTCTTCAGCGGCTCGTGCATCTACCTCGGTCATTAGTTGCGGGCTGGCGTGTGTGGCAGGGCTGTGGAGAGCAAGCGTCGTAGCGGCAACGAATAACAACGGGAATACAGCGGCTCGGCGAGTATTCAACGAATTGTTATGTTTCAGCGACACGGCGGGTAATGACACGGGTATTAACGGCATAGCATTCTTCTCTCAGCAATCCTTGGCGTGAGCTGGATGATGGCTCAGAAATGAGGGAGATACCACCCCTAGGCCGCTAAACCGAAGGGCAGAGAACAGGGGCTGGCAGCCAGTATGCCACGTAAAGCCCTTTGGGGTCGTAATGGCCCGCTTGCTTTAATACGTTGAAATATCTAGCTTGGCGTGGGTCGCGGAGTCGCTGCCACGCCACGCCGTAATACATGGACACAACATCTTATACAGTACAATTATTGTACATAAATTGACATAACAGTTTTTCAGAATAGCGTCTCTATTTCGGGTTTTTTAGGCATAAAAAAAGCCACAACGAGGTGGCTTAAAGAAGTCGTTGGTAGTGCTCATCGCGCTAATCTGGGTCGGTGTTACGCGGGTATCGCTTGGCGTTTTCCTGGGTTTCCATGCCGCTTTTAAGCTCATGGGTAAGCGGGTCGTAGTTAGGACGCAATTCATCTTTCACCGTGCCGCTCCACAGCCTTGAGCCTACGAAGTATCCGGCCCTCCCGATCACGTGGGCGGCAATCGGCGCAGTGATTAAGATAAACACAATAATGGCAAACGAGCGTGCCACTACGCCCACTTCAGCAAAATGCATGGCCGATGCCAGCATGATTAAAATCACCCCGAGCGCCGCCGCCTTGGTGGTGGCGTGCATACGCGTCAGCAAGTCAGGCAAGCGAAGTAAACCAACGGCGGCTAACAGCATAAAACTAGACCCTGTTAGCAGCATGGCCCCTTTAATTACATCAATCATCCCGCGGCCCTCCACGTTCTAAAAAGCGCGCAAAGCCAATGGCGGCTAAAAAGCCCATCAGCGCAATCACGATCGCGGCGTCCAAGAAGCTCGAGACGCCCGATTGAATCGCATACACACCGACCAACCCCACGACTGTTGTCGAGAACAGTTCTAGGGCCACTACGCGATCTGGCAGACTAGGTCCGCGCACCACGCGAACGAAGGTCAGCACGAGCGCCAAGCCCATGATCACCTGACTAATTAAAATCACGGTTTCCATTAACGAAATAACTCCAGTGCCCTGTGTTCCATCTCTTTCAAATTGCGTCGAAGCTCCTCTTCGTCGTCCAGGAACATCGCATGGATATACAACACTTTACGGTCATCGGACACGTCTAGGCTCAGGGTACCCGGTGTGAGCGAAATCAAATTCGCCACCAGGGTGATCTCCATTTCGGTGCGTGCCGAAAGCGGTAAGGCAATGACCCCCGGCTGCATGTGCCAAGGCGGCGTCAGGATATCGAATGCCACGCGTAAGTTGGCCTGAACCAACTCTTTGATGAAAAAACCGAGAAAGCCGATGAAGCGCGGCACACGAGCAGGATAGCCTTTCAACCCATCGACTTGAGGCTCAATCAGCAGCAACGCGATATAGCCAAAAATCATCCCCACCAACAAATTCAACCCGGAGAAGTCGCCGCTCAGCAGCACCCAGGCCAAACCAAGCAAGAGGTTCCAAATGGCGCCGGTCATGGTGTTTCCTCCAAGCGGTCATCGACACGTTCGGCCTGTATCTCAATGGGATCCAGTAGCGCTGCTTCCGCACTTGCGGAGGCACCGAGTACCGCTTCGATATAGCCTGAGGGCGTCATCAATTGATCGCCTATTTGGTTCATCACCAGCATGATGGGTTCGGCAAACACGCCAATAAGCAGGGACATCATGGCCAGCACCACGACAGGCAGATACATCATCCATAGGCTGGGCTTCAGTAACCGGCCATCATCGCCTGTCGGTGTCGGTGTTTCGGGCACCTGGTTTTCTTCAGGTAGCGCCTTCCAGAACACTTCGTTCCAGATCTTCACCATGGAGTAGAGCGTCATCAAACCCACGGCCAGGGCGATGCCGGTCGCCACGTAAGCCTTTGCCTCAAAGCCTGCGCGCACCAGCACGAATTTGGCAAAGAAACCCGACAGCGGCGGAATGCCCGCCAGAGAGAAGGCGCTAATAAAGAACGCCACGGCCAGCCAAGGGCGTTCACGATATAGCCCGCCCATCTTTTTAAGCTGGTAAGTGCCCTGTAGGCGGTGGGTAATCCCGCTAATTAAGAACAGGTTCGTCTTCACAATGATGTTGTGCATGATGGCAAACACACCGCCTGCAATCGCCAGTGGTGTATAGAGCGCCAGCCCCAGGATCATATAGCCAATCTGGCTGACGATATGAAACGAGAGGATACGCCGGAATTCATACTGGGCGGCCGCCCCCAGCACGCCGGTCACCATAGTGAGAACGGCCCCCCACAGCATGATGTCCTGTAGGTAGCCCATGGTCTGATCAAAGATCAGCGTAAATACCCGGAACAGTGAGTAAACGCCCACTTTGGTTAACAGGCCTGCAAACAGTGCGGATACCGCCACCGGAGGCGTGTGATAAGAAGCAGGTAGCCAGAAAAACAGCGGGAACGCAGCGGCTTTAATACCAAAGGCCACCATAAACATCACCGCCAGCACTTCGACCATGCCGCTGTGCTCGGCTTCATCCATGCGCAGCGCGATATCGGCCATATTGAGTGAGCCCACAGTGCCGTAAAGCAGGCCTACCGCAGTGAGAAAAATGACCGATGCCAGCAGATTGAGCGTCACATACTTGATGGCGCCCTCCATCTGCGCGCGCTCGCCTCCCAGCGTCAGGAGCGCAAACGAAGCCACCAGCATGACTTCAAACCAGACATAGAGGTTGAAGATATCGCCCGTTAAAAAAGCACCCGCCACACCCGCCAACAGCAGATGCATAAGGGGGTAGTAGCCAAATTTTTCGTGGCCGCGGCCAGTCGTCGCCAGGGAGTAAATCCCCATGGCCAAACCAATGATCCCGGTGAGCAGAATCATCACAGCGCTGAGCATGTCAGCGACGAGCGTTATCCCAAACGGTGCTGGCCAACTGCCCATTTGAATGGTGATGTAGCCATCTTCTAAGACCGCAACGAACAGCCACAGGCTGACGACAAATAGTACGACGTTGCCAGCCACGGCAATAAAGCGCTGCATGGGCCTCGAGCGCCAAAACATCAGCGAAATGGCCCCGGAAAGCAGCGGCAGCAAAACGGGAAGTGCGACTTCAGGCCTCACGTGTCGGTATCCTTCATCTTGTCTAAATCATCTGCCTTAACGATTTCGTAGGCCCGGCGGATCAATACCACCGCAAACGCCAATACCCCAAAGGCAATCACGATAGCGGTAAGCACCACCGCTTGAGGCAGTGGGTCAGCGACATCGCCCAAAGGCTGCATCATCCCTTCAGGAATCAGCGGCGGTGCGCCACGAGTCATACCGGCGGTAGTAAAAATCAGCAGGTTGGCGGCATTAGAGAGTAGCATCAAGCCAATCACGAGTTTGACGATAGAGCGGCGTAGCATCATAAAAATAGCGGTGGCGTATAACAGGCCAATCGCCAGTGCCATTAACGGTTCCATGGGCGGCCTCCTGCAAACAGCGGGTTGGGTAACTTATGGCTCATCCTTATCCACCTCCATTAATGCCATGACCATGCCCATCACCGACCCCAACACCGCCAGATACACTCCGATATCAAAAATCAGCGGCGTAGACGCTTTAAAGTCGATCACCGGAATCGTCCACCACTGAGCAGTCAGAAAAGGCTGCCCCATGAACCAAGCGGGCACTACCGAGATCATCCCAAAAAAGAGTCCTGCGCCGATCAAGTCTCGCGGGTCGACCATGCGCAGCACCTCTTTGGTGGCACTGACGCCGAAGGCAAACAGGTAAAGAGTGAACGCCCCAGCTGCTACCAATCCGGCAATAAAGCCACCGCCCGGTTCGTCATGGCCACGCAGCAGCAGAAAAACCGAGAACATCAGTTGCAGTGGCATCAGGAACCGCGCTGCCGTATTCAGAATAATCGTGCCTGATTTAACCATCGTAGGGCTCCTTCACGCTGGCTTTGTCGCTATCCGTCGCCTTGCCTTCTGTCTCCCCATGACGCAGCTTTAGCATCGCAATCACACCAATCGCGGCTAACGCTAAAACAAACATCTCGCCGAGCGTATCGAGGGCACGATAATCCACCAAAATGACGTTGACGATATTGCGACCATAGGCAAGCGGCGCGCTGTTTTCCACCATATAGGTAGAGATCGATTCAAACTGGTCGATACTCCAAGCGGTTATGATCAGCAAGAAGATTAACACCCCCATGGTGGCCGCAACGGCCCCATCACGGATGCGCTCAAGATTGGTGGAGAGATTTGAAAAACGCGGCAATCTGAAAAGTACCAATACCAGCAGGATCACCGTCATGGTTTCTACCAGCAGTTGGGTAATCCCCAAATCTGGCGCGCTAAACAGAATAAAGATCAGCGCGATGGAGAAGCCCATAATGCCCACCGATACCACGGCGCCTAAGCGGGAGCGTGAAATTGTGGCAAACAGCGCCCCCATTGCCATGGTGCCCACCACAATGACTTCATGGAAACGCACGTCTAGGGAGAGCGCCAGCTGCGGAGAGTGGCGCAGCAGTATTGAGTTGCCAATCAGCGCGATCAGCACTACCAGCATGACCAGGATGTAATTGCGCATATAGCCGTTTTGCAGCAGGCGTGTCTGCCATTCAGAGAAGCGCACGACGCCATTCATCAAGCCTTCGTACCCCGCCTCGGGGCCATGACGCATCACCGGTGCCAACCTGGCTAACTGGGCGCGTACGCTGTCCCACCGCTTGAACAGCAAAAAGCCGAAGATCAAGCTCACCACCGACATAATCAGCGCCACGTTGACGCCGTACCACAGCGACAGCGAGACCGGCAGCGTCTCCCCCGCCACCGCCGTTGCTGCCGAGGTCAAGAGCGCATCGGCCCCTAGCACAGCAGGGGCCAAGCCAAGCGCGAGCGACCCGAATGCCAATAGGCCTGGGCCTATCAGCATACTCAACGGCGCCTCATGGGGTATTTGGGGAGTTTCATGGCGTGCGCCGTAGAACGGCCGTAGCGCAATAATCGCCGCCACCGCAATGGTCAAGATGGCTGCCAGGAAGGCAAACAGTACCAGCAACAGTTGAACGCGCTCGGCGCCTAACGCTGCCTCCAGCATGAGTTCCTTACCGATAAAGCCAAACAGCGGCGGCACCCCTGCCAAGGAGAGCGCCGCCACAAAAGCGATTACCGCCGTGACAGGCATAACGCTTCGTAATCCGCCCATGGCGGTGACGTCTTTGGTGCCGGTTTCATGGTCAAGGATGCCCGCCACCATAAACAGCGCCCCTTTATACATGGAGTGGGCGAGCAGAAAGGTGACAAAAGCGGTCATGGCGTATTCGGAGCCAATCCCCAGCAGCATAGTGAGCGTTCCCAGCGCCATAATGGTGGAGTAGGCCAGCAGCTTTTTGATATTGGTATGGTGAATGGCTAAGAAGGCACCCGTCAGCATGGTGGTCGCCCCCACCACTGAGAGTATTGTCACCCACATGGCCGTGCCACCCAGCTCAGGCTGAAGGCGTGCCAGCAGGTAAATCCCCGCTTTCACCATGGTAGCGGAGTGCAGGTAGGCCGACACAGGGGTCGGCGCCGCCATAGCGTTAGGTAACCAGAAGTGGAATGGGAACTGCGCCGACTTGGTAAAGGCTCCTAGCAATAAGCAGATCAGCATAGGGGCATAAAGCGCATGCTGGCGCAGGTCATCGTCTGACTGCAAAATCTCACTCAGAGACCAGCTGCCGCTGGCGATACCCAATAGCACCAAACCTGCCATTAACGCCAAGCCACCAGCAACCGTCACAAAAAGCCCCTGACGAGCGGATTTGCGTGCTTCAATATCAGTATGGTTAAAGCCAATCAGCAGGTACGAGGTGATGCTGGTCAGCTCCCAGAAAATAAACAGCGTCAGCAGGCCGTCCGCTAACACAAGCCCCAGCATAGAGGCCATAAAGGCGACGAGGGCGAGGTGGAAACGGGCAATATCTTGGTGGCCTTTTAAGTAGCCACCCGCATACACCAGGACACAGGTGCCAATCACCGTAATCAGCAAGCCAAACAGCAGAGAAAGGCCATCCAGTAAAAAGCTAAGGCTAATGCCTAGCGAAGGCACCCACGACCACTCAAGTAACTGAGGCCCGTCACTCAACACCAGGGGCGCTTGACTAAAAAGCCAACCAGCCAGCAACGCCGGAAACAGCGCAAGCAGCAGGCTTGTTCGCTCCCCAAACCAACGGTTGAGCAGCGGTGAAGACGCTGCCAACACGAAGCCCATTAACACGGCAAATTGCATCCGGCGCTTTCTCCCTAGTGACGTTCATTCATCCCAATAAGCCGCCTATACAGATGCACAAGCCGCTTAAACGTTGAATAAGTGTGATTTTATATGCACAAACCTTATACCAGCCTTCCTCAAATTTCTAGAAAAGTTGGTCCTATAAAAAAACCGCCTAACGCATAACGCTAGACGGTTTTTTTAACAAATGCGGTATATCAAGGAGTCGGTAGCCAGCCGGAAAGCTCGTTATTCACTACCGCCAGCAGCGCATCGATATGGTCGTCACGGTCATTCAAACAGGGGATATAACTAAAGGTTTCCCCACCCGCTTCCATAAAGCTGTCGTGGATCTCCTCTTTGATCTCCTCAAGGGTTTCCACACAATCAGAAGAGAATGCTGGCGAAAGAATCGCAATATGCTTATGCCCCTGCTTGGCCAGCTCGGCAACGTGCTCCACTGTTTGCGGGCCAACCCACTTCTCGGGGCCAAACTGCGACTGAAAGGCGGTATCCACCTCCTCCTTGCTTAAGCCCAGCTTCTCACGCAGCAGCCGTGTGGTTTTCTGGCATTGGCAGTGATAGGGGTCGCCTTCCATTAAATAACGCTCAGGCACCCCATGATAGCTGGCAACTAACTTGGTCGGGCGGCTCTCAAACCCGTCATAAGCTTCCTGTACCGAATTCGCCAGCGCCTGGATATAGGCAGGATGCTCAAAATAAGCGGGCACGGTGCGAATATAGGGCTGCCACTTCATCTTCATCAGCGTGCGAAACGCCTGATCATTCGCCGTCGCGGTGGTGGGCGAGCCGTATTGCGGGTAAAGCGGGAAGAACACAATGCGCTCGCAGCCCTTCTCTTTCATACGCTTTAGCACGCTATCGGTGGAGGGGTTGCCGTAGCGCATGCAGAAATCAACTTCTACATCATCGCCATACAACGCCTTTAAGCGCTCGGTCATTTTTTCCGTTTGGGCACGCGTGATGGTTAGCAGCGGGCTTTCATTCTTCTCATTATTCCAAATACTTTTATACGCATGGCCAGATGAAAAAGGCCGCTTGGTGAGAATGATCAGCTGCAGCAGCGGCTGCCATTTCCAACCGGCGTAATCCACAACCCGTTTATCGGATAAGAACTCGCTGAGATAGCGGCGCATGGACCAGTAGTCGGTGGCATCGGGTGTTCCCAGGTTGGCCAGAACTACGCCCACCTTGGCGCGGGGAACCGCAGGGTGACTGCTGGGCGCATGAGTTAAACGCCCCTCACCGGGTTGATCCTTTACAACGCTATCGGCCATCTCGCTCACTCCTTAGGTGCAGTACATAATGGGCAAAATCTTAACACTTTTCGGCAAAGTCGCGGCATAATCAGGGAGATGGTTTATCGGCATGGACGCCAGCCGGGCGGGCCCTGTATGCGGTGTTGGGCTACCGGCGGCTGGTAAGACTTTCTTGCTTAGCGGGCCTGCGAAGCATGATGGATGCAGGCTACCGTTTTTTTGCCCGACGCCGTATCCGGCTGGGGCTGTGGTGGGAAAAGCGTTAGGTTAAACCGTTAGTTAACCAGTGATTAAAAAACTAGCGGCATACGCGAGGTCAGTGGCGAGCTGTAATGGGCGTCGTGACCAATCACTTCATCCTGCGGCACATGTTGCACCAGGTAAGCGCGATGGATGCCTGCACGTTTTAGCTCCAGATAAACGTCATCTAATGAACGGAACAGCATCGGCTTATTACGTTGCATCAGCATATGGCGTTCGCCTTCTACATCTTCTAGCTCTACTTGGTAGAAGCGGCTTCCCGAATGGGTAATCACCCGAATCTCAAAGTTGTCGTGACTCGCGACGAACTGTTTGAGCGCTTTCAGTTCCATGGTTCCCTCCTGTTATTGGTCATCGTCATGGAGCACAGCATGACGCGGCCCCATGACAATGATATTACCGTGGCACTAACTGCCTAAGAGGGCAATAACAGAAAAGAGTTCCTGACCAACTCGTCAACTTATGGTCGATTTACTGATACTCGGACGGATCAATCGCCTTACCCAGCGAGTTGCGGTCAATCCAATTACCGCCTTTGGTCTCTTTGTACCGAAACACTACTTTGTCGCCGACCGCGACGGGAAGTTCAGCATCTTCCGTTTGGTAGCTGTACTTCTCTCCCTCCACTACCAGAAAGTAGCGATAAAGGTCGGGCATGCCCAGCCACTCTTTAAAAGGCCCCTCGCGCTCTAGCGACTGGAGTTCACCGCGGCCTTCCAACTTAGGAAGACGTTTGCGGTTACCGCGCCTAAAACCACCTGCCATTTGTTACTCCTGTCTATCTATCTGCTCGAGGCGAACTGCTCATGAGGGTGCGCATTATACGTTCTCCCCCATGTCGCTCAAGTTAATCGCCAAACGCTTCGCCATAGCTATCGGGAGCCAGGTCCTCAAAGCGCGTGTATTTACCAATAAAGGCCATGTGCACCGTACCAATCGGCCCGTTACGCTGCTTACCGATGATCAGCTCCGCAATCCCCTGGTTGTCAGGGTTATCCGGGTTATACACCTCATCCCGATAAACGAAGGCAATGACGTCAGCATCCTGCTCAATCGCTCCCGATTCCCTCAAATCCGACATCACGGGGCGCTTGTTGGGGCGCTGCTCAAGGGAGCGGTTGAGCTGCGAAAGCGCCACAACCGGGCAGTTGAACTCCTTTGCCAAACCTTTCAAAGAGCGGGAGATCTCGGAGATCTCGCCGGTACGGTTTTCGGAGAAGCCGGGTATCTGCATTAGCTGCAGGTAGTCGATCATGATGAGCGCCATATTACCGTGCTCGCGTACCACGCGGCGCAGGCGTGAGCGCATTTCATTGGGCGAGAGCGCGGCGGTATCATCAATAAACAACTGTTTATCTTTCAGCAGGTTCACTGCCGAGGTGAGGCGCGGCCAGTCTTCATCCTCTAACTGCCCCGAACGTACCCGCGTTTGGTCAATGCGCCCCAGTGAAGAGAGCATACGCAGCATCAGCGATTCGGCGGGCATCTCCATGGAGAACACCATCACCGGCTTGTCGCTAGAGATGACCGCGTGCTCGACCAAGTTCATGGCGAAAGTCGTCTTGCCCATCGAGGGGCGCCCGGCGATGATCACCAAGTCCGAGGGCTGCAGGCCGGAGGTCATTTCATCCAGGTCACGGAAGCCGGTCGATAGCCCGGTCATCTCGCCTTTGAGGTTGAAGAGCTCATCGATACGGTCGACCGCTTTGGTAAGCAGGTCGCTCATACCAATGGGGCCACCGGTTTTGGGGCGCTCTTCGGCAATTTGAAACACTAGCCGCTCGGCTTCGTTTAACAGCTCATCGGCGGGCCGCCCTTGCGGAGAGAACGCCCCTTCAGCAATTTGATTGGCTGCCCGAATCAGCTTACGCAGCGTGGCGCGTTCGCGAACAATATCTGCATAGGCGCGAATGTTGCTGGCTGAGGGTGTATTGCGGGCCAGCTCTGCCAAAAACCCGAGCCCACCTACAGTATCTAACTGGTCACGGGCTTCCAGCGCTTCGGAAAGCGTGACTACGTCTAGCGGCTGCCCTGACTCCGCTAGATGAATCATGACATTGAACACCAACCGGTGCTCATAACGATAAAAATCGTCGGCTACCAAGCGCTCAGAGACGTTGTCCCACGCCTGATTGTCCAACATAAGCCCGCCTAACACCGACTGCTCCGCCTCTAGCGAGTGCGGCGGCAGCTTAAGCGCCGCCGTTTCTTGATCAGCAGAAGGCTGGTCCTGCATAGCGAGCTCCTTAAAATAACGCATTGCCAACGGCGCTTATCTTAGCCGGGCAGCTTCCTTCGTACCACTGGCATAGCGAATCAGTAGCAGCTTAAAAAGACAAAGGGCGCGGGATATCCCGCGCCCTTAGAGGCGTTAGCGTTGGCGAGCGAGATTACTCGGCGACAACGACCACGCGTACAACGGCGTCCACTTCTGCATGCAGGTGGAGGTCGATGTCGTATTCGCCAGTTTGACGAATCGGGCCCTGCGGCATACGGACTTCGCTCTTGGCAACTTCGATGCCAGCAGAGGAGATCGCGTCGGCCAGGTCACGCGGACCGATAGAACCAAACAGTTTACCTTCATCACCCGCTTTAGAAACCAACGACAGTTCGATGTCGTTAAGCTGCTCAGCACGTGCTTGGGCTTCTGCTTTACGCTCAGCGGCTTGAGCTTCAAGCTCTGCACGCTGCGCTTCGAACGCTTCAACGTTTTCTTTGGTAGCCGGTACGGCTAAACCGTAAGGCACCAAGTAGTTACGACCATAACCAGGCTTAACAGTGACCTTGTCACCCAGGCCGCCCAGCTTACCAATGTTGTCGAGCAGAATGACTTCCATCTCGTAAACCTCTTGTCAATTGCTGCGGGCAAGGCGTGCGCGAACGTTCGCGAATGTATCAATCAGCCCCAACAGCAGCACAATGAGAATCGTGGGCCAGGTCGTGATCAGCAGCACATAAAATGCCACCAGCCACAGCCCGTTCATCCCCTTAATTCCAATAAACCCATGCACTAACGCAATACCGGCTATCAGCAGCGGAATCCAACTCAGCATGGCCAGCGCCTGCGCTCCCAGCACCATACCTGCCACCCCAAGCACTACTAAAATAGCGAGTTCTTTAGGGGCCAGGCGCAGCGCATGGAATTCTTCACGAAAGCCACCTGGGTTATAAAGCCCAGCCTGCCAGCTGCGTGCTAGCGCCAAACATGCGATGGCCGCTAACAACACAACCAACCCCGTGACGCCGCCAATGACCATGGCGGCCAGAGTCGTCGTATCGATGCCTTGGTTGGCAAACTCCGTGAGCATGCGGTCGATCTCTTGCGAGCTCTCGCGCAGCTGCTCCAGCATGAGTTCGGTGCCACCCGGCGGGCTGAAGATGCCAAGCTGCACCATGACCGCGGCCGCTAAGGTGCCAACGATCAGAGCTTCACTCCAGCGCATCCTCTCGCGCAATATGACCGCCATGAGCGAAACGAGTAGTACGCTCGCCAGCGGAATCACATCACCCTGCGCCCACCAGAAACCGGCTGGTAATGCCGCAGCGATAATGACGGGAAGCGCGGGAGCAAAGCCCTTGCGCAGCGTCACTAACGCCGCAATGGCCGCACCTAACCAAAACAGCCAGGGCACTAACGCTGCTAGCGCTGCCCCGCCTGCGGCATAGGGCGTACCACGCATCAGCCATCTTGCGAGTGCCAGCATCACGTCAAACGCTTACTGGTGGCTATCGGAGTAGGGCAGCAGTGCCAGGTAGCGTGAACGCTTGATAGCGGTCGCCAGCTGACGCTGATAGCGTGCTTTGGTGCCGGTGATGCGGCTCGGAACGATCTTGCCGGTTTCGGTGATGTAAGCCTTCAGCGTGTCGAGATCTTTATAGTCGATCTGCTTGACGCCTTCAGCGGTGAAGCGGCAAAACTTACGGCGACGGAAAAAACGTGCCATGGACTAGCTCCTTAAAACGTGCGGTGGATAAAATCAGGCAGTCTCTTCAGCTTCAGCGCGCGGTTTTTCTTCGCGACGCGGACGCTTTTCTTCTGCCGGCTTCATCATCGGGGAAGCTTCGGTGATCGCTTCTTTGCAGCGAACAACCAGGCTGCGGATGATGGCGTCGTTGAAACGGAAGATGTTCTCGATTTCTTCGAGAGTCTCGCCGGTGCACTCAACGTTCATCAGCACGTAGTGGGCTTTGTGGATCTTGTTGATCGGGTAAGCCAGGTGACGACGCCCCCAATCTTCAAGGCGATGCACAGTGCCAGCGTTTTCGGTAACGATGCTGGTGTAGCGCTCGACCATAGCCGGCACTTGCTCGCTCTGATCCGGGTGGACCATAAACACGATTTCGTAATGACGCATGGAATCTCCTTGCGGTTTGGCAGCTTCCGGAGTGCGTTAGGGCAAATGCCTTAACCGCGACAGGGAAGCAAGGAGTTAACTGAAATGCCCTTTCTAGGCCGCGAACAGCCGAGACAGGACATCAAGCAGAACTGTTGATCGTATCAGTCACTTACCAATACGAACGCCCGCTTATGAATAAACGGGCGCAAGCATTCTAGTGGGCTGGCCGCTAACTTGCAAGCTGCCGCTGACGAACGGCTTCAAACAAACAAATACCGGTAGCCACCGAGACATTAAGACTCGACACCTGCCCTGCCATAGGCAGCTTGGCAAGATTATCGCAGGCTTCACGGGTCAAACGGCGCATGCCCTTCCCTTCTGCCCCCATCACCAACGCGGTGGGGCCAGTCATATCAATCTCAAACACGCTGGCTTCTGCTTCACCGGCGGTACCGGTAATCCAAACGCCCGCATCTTTGAGCTTGGCCAAGGTGCGCGATAGATTCGTGACCTGATAGACCGGCACGACTTCCGCAGCACCGCAGGCGACTTTTCTGACCGTGGCATTCAAAGGTGCGGCTTTGTCTTTTGCGACAATCACGCCATGAGCCCCCGCAGCATCAGCACTACGCAGGCAGGCACCGAAGTTATGCACATCGGTGACACCATCCAGCACCAGCAGTAGCGGCGGTGTAGGCGCATGCCAGGCGCGCAACCTCAGCCATAACGACTCTTCGCCTTCCGGCGTTAATGGCGCGCAAAACGCCACCACGCCTTGGTGCGCCGCACCCTGGGTGAGCTGATCAAGCACCTCGCGAGGCTGCTCTTTAATACGCGCACCGCTTGCCTGGGCATTTGCTACCACGTCTTTTAGGCGGTTGCCCGCCCCCTGCTGAACCCAAAGCTCGCGCGGAGCTTCACCACGTTCGAGCAGGCTCTCTAACGCATGAACACCATACACTTGGTCCAAGCCATCCGGCGTGCGAATGGCGGCATTACGCGGGTTACGTCGAGATGACGACGACTTCATGCTCAACCCTTTTTCGCTGATGGTTTACGCGGGCCGTTCCGGGTACGGCGCGGGCCACGACGAGTCGGCTGTTTATCGGTTGCAGCAGCGGCTTTCGGGCCGCCGCTCTCACCACGGCGCTTGCGCGGTTGGCGGCGCGGGCGTGGCTTATCGTCGGCGAGGCCAAAGTCGATTTTCCGATCATCCATATCGACACGCGCTACCTGCACGGTCAAACCGTCGCCTAAGCGATACGTAGTACCCGTGCGCTCCCCTTTTAGGCGATGCTTCTCGGCTTCGTAATGATAGTAGTCCGACGGCAGCGAGGTGACATGCACTAGGCCTTCTACATAGAAGTCGTCCAGACGAACAAACAGGCCGAACTGCGTTACAGAGGCAATCGTGCCTTCGAACGTCTCCCCAAGCTTATCGGACATAAACTCACACTTAAGCCAGCTCTCGACATCGCGAGTCGCTTCATCCGCGCGTCGCTCGGTCATCGAGCAGTGCTCGCCCAGTTCCAGCATCTGCTCGAAGGTATAGGGGCACCACTTGCTCGGCGGCTCTACCGGCGCTCCCTCTACCCGCACGACCGTATTGGTCTGGCGCGGACCGCGAATGACCGAACGAATAGCGCGGTGAACCAAGAGATCGGGATAGCGGCGAATCGGTGACGTGAAGTGGGCATACGCTTGGTACGCCAAACCGAAGTGCCCTTCATTTTGCGGTGAATAGACCGCCTGATTCATCGAGCGCAGCATGACCGTCTGAATGATATCGGCATCCGGTCGGTCAGCGATGGCTTCGCGTAGCGCTTGATAGTCTTGCGGCGTGGGTTCGTCGCCCCCACCCAAGGAAAGCCCCAGCTCACTCAAGAACAGGCGCAGCTTGTCTAAGCGCTCGGGCGTGGGCCGCTCATGAATACGGTAAAGCGCAGGCAGGTCATGCTTATCCAAGAAGCGCGCCGTGGCTACGTTGGCGGCCAGCATGCACTCCTCGATGAGCTTGTGAGCGTCGTTGCGGGTACGCGGCACGATTTTTTCGATCTTGCGCTCATCGTTAAAGATGATCGCTGTTTCGGTAGTATCGAAATCGATCGCTCCGCGCTCTTCCCGAGCAGAGCGCAGCAGGCCATACAGCTCGTGCAGGTTTTTGAGCGGCTTGACTAATTCCGCATGCTCACGACGCAGCGCCTCACCCTCTTCGCTCTCGCCATCCAACATCGCCGCCACCTTGTTATAGGTCAGGCGAGCATGGGAGTTCATCACGGCTTCATAGAACGAGTAGCGGCTAATGGCGCCGGTTTTGGAGATATTCATCTCGCACACCATCACCAGGCGGTCGACATGCGGATTCAGCGAACAGAGACCATTGGAGAGCAGCTCCGGCAACATCGGGACGACTTGACCGGGGAAGTAAACCGAGTTTCCACGCGTACGCGCTTCATCATCCAGCGCAGTGCCGGGTCGAACATAGTGCGACACATCGGCAATCGCTACCAGCAGCTTCCAACTACCGGATTTGGTCTTCCAAGCGCAGACAGCATCATCGAAGTCTTTGGCAGATTCGTCATCAATGGTGACAAGCGGAATGTCACGCAGATCGACGCGATGCTTTTTATCCTCCTCCAAGACCTCGGCAGAGATTTCGCTGGTTTGATCCAGCACCTCTGGCGGAAACTCGGCGGGGATGTCATAGCTGCGAATGGCAATGTCGATCTCCATGCCAGGATCCATGCGCTCACCCAGCACTTCGATGACTTCACCCACCGGCTGCACCCGCGTGGCGGGCTGCTGCACGATCTTGGCCGAAATGACCTGGCCGTCTTTGGCACCCCCACAGGCGGTATGTGGGATGATCACTTCTTGCGTAATACGCGGATTTTCAGGAATCAGCACGCCAAATTCCGGCGTGTTACTACGGTATACACCAACAATGGTTTGAGTATTGCGGGCAATCACATCGACAATGGTCGCTTCGTCACGACCGCGACGGTCACGACCACTAATGCGTACCAGCACGTGGTCCCCGTGAAATACACGCCGCATTTGACGAGGCGGCAGGACGAGATCTGGCTTTTTGCCATCATCTCTGAGTACGAAGCCAAAACCATCGCGATGCCCAAGCACCTTACCTTTAATCAGATCGAGCTTATCGATCAGCGCGTAAGCACCTCGTCGATCACGCAGCACTTGCCCGTCGCGCTCCATAGCGGCCAGGCGCCGACGCACGGCTTCTAGGTGCTCTTCATCTTCAATGCCCAGCATTCTACTCATGTTTTCATGAGTAATCGGTTTACCGTAGCTTTCTAAGGCAGCCAGTAGATATTCGCGGCTGGGCGCAGGATTATCGTACTTTTGCGCCTCGCGCTCGGCGTGCGGATCATCACTCAACGTCCAGTACTTCATGCGATCAACATCCTTGGTGGCGTTTGCGGGAGGCGGACAGTTAGCGCAGGCGTGGTGCACTGCGGGTGGGAGTTGTCTTCGACGGCGTTAGCGCCGTTGTCAGCTGCTAATAAGCTGAAGCATGTCATGTTTTGTTTGGTCATAGGCGCAGTATAGCGCTGCCCGTTCAATCACCCAACCACCTAACACCGCATTAATGCGATTTCAGTATTAAAAAAAGCGCCTTAGGGCTTGCATTTAACCACGGCCTCGGTATCATACGCGCCACTTGCCCAGATGGCGGAATTGGTAGACGCGCTAGCTTCAGGTGCTAGTGACCGTATGGTCGTGGAGGTTCAAGTCCTCTTCTGGGCACCAAACCACTTCATGTTATCCCCTTTTCATGAAGTCGTAAGGTGCAGCGGCAAGTATGATGTAGATGTAAAAGCAAGATGTGAAAGCAGTTAGTTTGTATTCGCCCAGGTGGCGGAATTGGTAGACGCGCTAGCTTCAGGTGCTAGTGTCCGTATGGACGTGGAGGTTCAAGTCCTCTCCTGGGCACCATACGAATACAGACGCTACAACTGTTTTAGTTGTAAAATTTTAGTTGTAAAAAGAATGATGCGCCCAGGTGGCGGAATTGGTAGACGCGCTAGCTTCAGGTGCTAGTGTCCGTATGGACGTGGAGGTTCAAGTCCTCTCCTGGGCACCATTTTATGGTCCCGTCCGCATCACTCTTTATCTTCCTCATAGATATTCAATAAATACCTCGCTCAGAGTTATTCTTAATAGAGAACCATCTTTGTATGGCGCTTTTTTGCGTCTTATCTTCATGACTGCGATTGCACCCTACCGCCTTAACTTACTTGCCAAACATGTCAAGCGGGCGAAACATTAATGCGGCTTCGCCCGCCGTGATTGCTGGTTAATGCATCTCCGTGCTTATTGATAGCGCCCAGGGCGGCGAGCAATTTCTTCCAGCGCCCATCCTTGTGTCCGCAGCTCGCCTTCTAGCACGGCTTCCATGGTGGGGGTTAAGTCAGGAAAGAAGTTCAGTCCCGTTTGCGCTTCGATATCATCAATGGTGACGAGGTAGTCATCCAGCGGCTCATTGCCTCTGACGTCTTGGGGCATAATAAATGCCAGCGCTAAAGGCGCTTCGTCGTGAGGCGCAACGATAATTTTGTAGAACGCCTGAGGCACTTCCACAAAGCCGACGCGGTTAAACACGTTATCCATAAAGCGCTCAGGGTAGATCGGCCCGGTGATCACCTGTAAGCGCTCAAAACGCGGCGCGAAGTGGTCCATCACCGACTCTTCTAAACGCTGCCACAGTTGGCGATTTAAGTTGGGCCGCTGCGGAGTGATATTACTCATTAAGAAGGTGTCGATTTGCGCACTACGCCCATGCACGGCAGCAATAGCGTAGTTAGGCGCCAGATGCCCGCGGTCGTAGCCGCTCCCTGAGTAGCTATCAGTATCCACCGGCCATAGCGTGCGCCAGTCAGCCTGAAAGTTGGGCCGCCCGCCGATCCGGGTATTGTCCGGTACGGCCTTCACTTGATAGCTCACCCATAGCGCACCGACACGAACATCCGACCATCCCACTAAAAAGCCATCGTTGCGTAAAACGCGATGAAACGTGGTGGGGCGAAACTCCTCCCAAGTGGGCACGCCTTGCCAGGTATAGGCATCTTGATGTTGGCGCCCCTGGAATTCCCATAACCCGGTTCCCACTATTACAAACAGCACAGCGATGCCCAGGCGTCGCCCCTGACGACGCCAGTGCACAAGCGATTTCCCCAACGGAGTCACTCCCCTACAAGCTTTTTAGATAGACCAGTATGTTTTTTTAGTAGGTAGCTAACGTTACCAGCCGAGTGAAAACATGGTTTCCAAGTCGTGACGAGAGTGAACCTGCATGGCATTCAGCGTTTCGGTATCACTAATCCCTTCTACGGCATTTAGGCGCTCGGTCACCAGCTCCGCTAGGCTCTCAAAATCGCGGGTGCGAGCAATGGCGACTAGGTCGTAACGGCCGCAGGTGGAGTACACTTCGCTGATCCCTTCCACATCGGCTAGGCGTTCAGCCACTGCCTTTACTTGGCCTTTTTCGGTATTAATCAAGATCACTGCGTTTTGCATGGCGCCCTCACTAATCATGTCTTGTGGATATCACGCTACGGGGCGAGTATAGCAGCCTGCTGAATGCGGCCAAGCGCTGCCAGCCAGCGTGGCTAATTGTCGCGCTATTTATAAGGTTATTCGCACTAATTTTGAGCATGCGCTAGCATGTACCGTAGACCTCCGATTTATAAGACTTGTCGGAGTATTAAGAGGTGGATCACCACCCGACAACCGTAGCAAAACGTCAGACCGTGACGATAAGGAGACACCATGGCTAATCAGAGCCGTCGTAAGTTCATGCGTAACAGTGTGCTGGGCCTCGCTGCCCTACCGTTTGGTGCTGGCATTCTGTCGAAGAGTGCTTTTGCTCAGGAACTGCCGCGTCTGGATCCGTCCTCTCCTACCGCTCAGGCGCTTAACTACGTCGAAGTGGCCAGCGATGCGAGTGACCATCCCGCTTATGAAGAGGGCGAACTCTGCTCTAACTGCATGTTCTTCAATGCAGACACCGAAGGTTGCCAGCTCTTCCCAGAAAACAGCGTTGCACCGGAAGGCTGGTGCCAATCGTGGACGGCCAAAGCGTAAGCAACCCCCAAGGTGTAAGCAAACCTTAGGCTACTGCGATATCCATGACCCCGCGCCCTGCGCGGGGTCACTGTTTTTAGCCAGCCCCTTTGCTCTCTTCCTCTACCGGCCAGTGATAACGGCGGGTGACTTTCCCATCTTCCATGGATACCAAGTGTACAGGGAAGCCCCATAGCTGCTGTAAATGGCGAATCACCGGATAGACACTTCTCCCCAGTGGCCGACGACTATCCTGAATGTGATGCAGCGTTAATGAGCGATCACCGCGAATGGCAGCTTCTACCACCTGAATATTCGGCTCACGCACCGACAGAGCATATTGGCTTGAAAGCGCTTCACGTATGCGTTTGTAGCCACGGTCATCGTGAATAGCAGCAACCTCAAGCATCTCTACCTGGTCGTCATCGACAATTAAAAACAGCTTTAAGTCGCGAATCACCTTAGGTGACAAGAACTGCTGTATGAAGGATTCATCCTTAAAGTTGCGCATCGCGAACTCAAGGGTCTCCCGCCAGGGGCTACCTGCAATATCGGGAAACCACTCGCGGTCTTCAGCCGTCGGCGCATCGCATATCCGTTTGATGTCCATGAAGATGGCAAAGCCCAGCGCGTAGGGATTAAGGCCACTATAATAAGGGCTATCGAACCCCGGCTGATTGATGACCGCCGCGTGGGACTGTAAGAACTCCAGCATTAGTCCTTCATCGACCTTACCCTCATCGTAAAGCCGATTCATTAGCGTGTAGTGCCAGAAACACGCCCACCCCTCGTTCATGACCTGGGTTTGCCGCTGTGGGTAAAAGTACTGGGCCAACTTACGCACGATACGCACGATTTCACGCTGCCAAGGGGCCAGCAGCGGGGCATTCTTTTCGATGAAGTAGAGCAGGTTCTCCTGGGGCTCGGAGGGATAGCGCCCCCCCGTATGCAGCCCTAAGGGGTCATCGTCGCTGTGCAGGCTTCCCGGGAGCGGCGCAACGCCAGCTGGCGGCTCGGGGATCGTTCGCCACAACATGTTGACCTGGGTTTGCAGGTACGCTTCGCGCTCGTCTTGGCGTTTGGCCTCTTCCTCGGCCGAGATGGGTGATGGCCGCTTGTAGCGGTCTACTCCATAGTTTTGTAGCGCATGGCAGGCATCCAAGAGCTGCTCGACGGCGTGCACGCCGTGGCGCTCTTCGCACTGGGCGATGTATTTTCGGGCGAACACGAGGTAATCGACGATGGATTCCGCATCGGTCCACGTGCGGAATAGGTAGTTGCCCTTGAAGAAGGAGTTATGACCGTAGCAGGCATGAGCAATGACCAGCACCTGCATCATCAGGGTGTTTTCCTCCATCAGGTACGCAATGCAGGGGTTGGAGTTGATGACCAGCTCATAGGCAAGCCCCATTTGTCCACGTTTGTAGGCCTGCTCCACAGAGAGAAACTGCTTACCGAATGACCAGTGGTGATATCCCACTGGCATACCGACGCTGGCGTAGGCATCCATCATTTGCTCGGTGGTAATCACCTCAATTTGATTGGGATAGGTATCCAGCCGATACTCATCGGCGAGCCTGGCGAGCTCCTCATCAAAACGCTCCAGCACGCTGAAATTCCAGTCAGAACCGGTCGCTATAGGCTTGCGGGTTACACTCATGGCGCACTCCTCAACTCGCACTACCGCTCTTGGCTCAAGCGGCGCTTAAACAGCTCACGGAAAACCGGGTAAATATCGCCAGCCTCGACAATCTGGCGCATAGCAAACCGCTCGGGAAACTGTGCTGCTACGGTTTCGTACTCGTGCCACAACGACTGATGATCGTGCGGGGTAATCTCCACGTAGGCGTAATACTGCAGCTGGGGCATCAACTGCTTTACCAGCAGATCACGACAGATGTTGGAGTCGTCGTCCCAGTTGTCGCCATCGGATGCCTGGGCCACGTAGAGATTCCATTGCCCGGCGGGGTAGCGTTTTTCGATGATCTTGTTGACCAGGTTCAGCGCGCTGGAGACGATGGTGCCGCCGGTTTCTCGCGAGTAAAAGAACTCCTCTTCATTCACCTCTCTAGCAGCTGTATGGTGGCGCACGAACACTAGCTCGACTTTCTCGTAATGCTTTTCTAAAAAAAGATAGAGCAGTAAGAAAAACCGTTTGGCGATGTCTTTATGGTTCTGCGTCATGGAGCCCGACACGTCCATGACACAAAACATCACCGCTTGGCTCGATGGTTGCGGCTGGGCGGCGAGCTGGTGATAGCGCAAATCGTAGGTATCGATGAAGGGAATGGCGTCGATGCGCTTCTCCAGCCGCTCGATCTCGGCTTTGAGCTCCACGATACGCGCCGGGTTACGCAGCACCGGGTCTTTGCGCTCCTCGGCCGCTAGCGCCTCTTGCGCCTCTTTCAAAGCACGTTTGATGGGCGCGCGCATGGCGATACGCCGTGCATAGGCTTCGCGCATCGAGCGGGTAATGCTAATGCGCGAGGGCACCCCATCTCGCGCAAGCCCTGCCCGCACCATTTTGATCTCTTCCAACGACTTGAGCGGCTTGCGTTGTAAATGGGGAAGCTCCAAGCCATCGAAGACGAACTCCAGAAACTCCTCGCGGCTAAGGGTAAACGCAAACTCGTCGTTCCCCTCTCCTTGGTTAGAAGCGCCGCCTTCCTCGGCACCGCCACCACCCCCTTGGCCGCTAGGTCGACGGATTTTGTCACCTTCCAAAAACTCCTTATTACCCGGCGCGACGATGTTGCGTGCCCCGCCCGGCCCGTGCTGAAACACGGGTTCGGAAATGTCCTTGGTGGGAATCGATATTTTCTCGCCGCGCTCCATGTCGGTGATGGAGCGGCGGTTGACCGCCTCCTCCACCGAGCGCTTGATGTGCTTGCGGTAACGCTCCAAAAAGCGCTGCCGATTGACCGCGCTTTTATGCTTAGCGTTAGGTCTGCGATCAATAAAGTAGGTCATTCGACCTCCTCAACACCTCGATCTTAAGCGCCGAATCATGGCGCTCTTGTATGCGGGCCAAGCAGCCCGCTACTGAGACTTACGCACGCGCAGATACCACTCTGAAAGCAGCCGCACCTGTTTCTCGGTATAGCCACGGTCCACCATGCGCGCCACGAAATCCTCGTGCTTTTTTTGATCCGACTTCGACGCTTTGGCGTTGAACGAGATCACCGGCAACAGCTCTTCGGTGTTGGCAAACATCTTGTGTTCGATGACGCCTTTCAGCTTCTCATACGACTGCCAGCTAGGGTTCATACCGTTGTTTTGCGCCCGCGCCCGCAACACGAAGTTCACCACTTCATGGCGGAAATCTTTCGGGTTGGAGATACCCGCCGGTTTCTCGATCTTCTCGAGTTCCTCGTTCAGCGATTGGCGGTTGAGCAGCTCGCCGGTTTCAGGGTCACGGTACTCCTGGTCTTGAATCCAGAAGTCGGCATAGGTCACATAGCGGTCAAAGATGTTCTGACCGTACTCGCTGTAAGACTCGAGATACGCGGTCTGAATCTCTTTGCCGATGAAGTCCACGTAACGCGGGGCCAAAAACTCCTTGATGAAGCCCAAGTAGCGCTCGAATACTTCGGACGGCAGCTGCTCGCGCTCCAACGCCTGCTCCAACACGTACAGCAGATGCACCGGGTTGGCCGCGACTTCGGTACTATCGAAGTTGAACACCTTGGAGAGAATTTTGAAGGCAAAGCGGGTCGAGAGCCCTTGCATACCTTCATCGACCCCAGCCGCATCGCGGTACTCTTGAATCGACTTGGCGCGTGGGTCGGTGTCCTTCAGGTTCTCCCCGTCATACACCCGCATTTTGGAGTAGATACTGGAGTTCTCCGGCACCTTGAGCCGCGACAGCACTGAGAACTGCGCCAGCATGCGCAGCGTATCCGGCGCGCAGGGCGCGGCGCTGAGGGAGGAGTCTTCCAACAGCTTTTGATAGATCTTGATCTCTTCCGACACCCGCAGGCAGTAGGGTACTTTGACGATATAGACACGATCCAGAAACGCCTCGTTATTGCGGTTGTTACGAAACGCCTGCCATTCGGACTCGTTGGAGTGGGCCAGAATCACGCCATCGAAAGGAATCGCGCCCATGCCCTCGGTAGGATTGTAGTTGCCCTCTTGGGTAGCGGTCAGCAGCGGGTGGAGCACCTTGATGGGAGCCTTGAACATCTCCACAAACTCCATCAGCCCCTGGTTGGCACGGCACAGCCCGCCGGAGAAGCTGTAGGCATCCGGATCGTCTTGGGAGTAAAGCTCCAGCTGACGAATATCGACTTTGCCGACCAGCGATGAGATATCCTGATTGTTCTCATCCCCCGGCTCAGTTTTGGAGATGGCAATTTGATTCAGCCGCGATGGGTAGAGGCGCACCACCCGGAACTGGGAAATATCACCACCGTACTCTTTTAAGCGTTTAGCCGCCCAGGGCGACATCACGCTGCGCAGGTAGCGCCCGGGAATGCCGTACTCCTGCTCCAGCAGCTCACCATCCTCTTCCGGTGAGAACAGTCCAAGCGGCGATTCATAGACCGGCGATCCTTTGATGGCATAGAAGGGAATGCGCTCCATCAATAGCTTCAGGCGCTCGGCTAGTGACGATTTACCGCCACCGACCGGCCCCAGTAGATAAAGAATCTGTTTACGCTCTTCGAGCCCTTGGGCCGCGTGGCGGAAGTACGCCACAATCTGCTCAATGGCTTCTTCCATCCCATGAAACTCGGCGAAAGCGGGATAGCGGCGGATCACCTTATTCGAGAAAATACGTGATAGACGCGGGTCTTTCGCCGTGTCGATCACTTCAGGCTCGCCTATCGCTTCCAGCATGCGCTCTGCGGCGCTGGCATACACCTTAGGGTCGCGGCGACAAAGCGCCAAGTACTCCTCAAGGCTCATGTCCTCTTGCTGAACGCGGGCAAATCGGTCTTGAACGTGATCAAAGATGCTCATGGAACTCTCCTGTGGCCCATCCCCCAGCGCAACCGCCAAGCCAATACCCCAGACGGTGTGCTATTCGAGGTGTCGCTCTATCAGCGTAGTCAGCATTAGCAAAAAGTGATGACTAAACCTTCAACGCAGCGCTGTTAACGATATGAGCACAGCAACAGGGGGTTAGTTGCGTGAAATATTGTGGCAACCCCACAATGCAACGCGCCGCCTGAGAAGGCGGCGCTTGAGAGCTCAACGTCAGAGCAGTTTTTAGCGGCGGTATTGCTCAAGCACGAACGTCAAGCACGGCTTTCACATCGGCCAACAGCTGATCGAGCAATTCAACGGTGGTGTTCCAAGCGCAGACGAACCGCGCTCCGCCGGCACCGATGAAGGTATAAAAGGTCCATCCTTTGGCTTTCAACGCTTCGATGGCGTGAGGTGGCAATTCAACGAATACGCTGTTGGCCTGGGTGGGGAACATCAGCGAAACACCCGGCAACGCCTGTAGCCCTTCCGATAGATAACGCGCCATGGCGTTGGCATGTTCGGCATTGGTTAGCCAAGCACCGCTTTCCAGCAGGCCCAGCCAAGGCGCAGAGACATAGCGCATTTTCGATGCTAGCTGCCCCGCCTGCTTGCATCGGTAGGAGAAGTCTTCCGCCAGCTCGCGATTGAAGAACAGGATAGCCTCACCAAACGCCAGACCGTTCTTGGTGCCCGAGAAACACAGTGCATCGACGCCCACTTGCCAGGTCAACTCTGCGGGTGAGGCGTTCAAGCTGGCACAAGCGTTGGCAAAGCGTGCACCGTCCATGTGCAGCCGAAGGTCATGCTTATCTGCCATGGCGCGAATGGCCAGCAGCTCTTCGCGGGAGTACACAGTGCCCACTTCGGTGGCTTGAGTGAGCGATACCACCTTCGGTTTTGGGTAGTGGATATCGCTGCGCTTGGTCACCAGCGCCTCAATCCCTTGCGGCGTGAGTTTGCCGTTCGCTCCCGGCGAGGTCAGCAGCTTGGCACCGTTGGAGAAGAACTCCGGCCCACCGCACTCATCGGTTTCAATATGCGCCAGCTCATGGCAAATCACGCTGTGGTAGCTGCGCCCCATCGCGGAGAGCGCCAGTGAGTTGGCTGCAGTGCCGTTGAACACGAAGAACACGTCGCAATCGTAGTCGAACATTTCACGAAAACGGTCGGCGGCGCGGGCGGTCCAGCGGTCGTTGCCGTAGGCTAAATCATCGGCCTGATTGGCTTCGAGTAAGTACTGCATCGCCTCCGGGCAGATACCGGAGGTGTTGTCACTGGCTAAAAATCGTGGGGTACACTCCGAGGGCATGACGATAATCCTTTTGTCTGACGGTCGTGCGGCGCAGGCTGGGTGCCACCCGCGCCTTAAATCCCTAACGTGGCTTAGTAGTTAGGGTGATCCATCAGTCTATCGCCATTTTAGCGTTAACGTCACGCCCCCCACGCGAGTTACAGCGAGGCCGCCAGCCGGGTGCCTTGATCAATAGCGCGCTTAGCATCCAATTCGGCCGCTTCATCTGCGCCGCCAATCACATGCACGCGGCTACCCGCTTGGGCCAGCGGCGAAATCAAGTCGCGTACCGACTCTTGGCCTGCGCACACCACAATGGTGTCCACCTCGACCACCTGCTCTTGCCCTTCGCGGCGGATGTGTAAGCCCGCATCGTCGATGCGCACATACTCGCAGCCGGCCAGTGTTTCTACGCCACGCTGCTTTAACGAGGCACGATGCACCCAACCCGTGGTTTTACCCAGGTTTTTGCCTGGCTTAGAGCTTTTTCGCTGCAGCATCACAATGCTGCGCGGTGAACGTGGCGGCTGCGGCGCTTTTAAGCCGCCCCGTTCGCCCACTGCTAAATCCACGCCCCACTCATCGCACCATGCGGCCACCTCCATGGTGGGGTGCCCCTCGTGGGAAAGCAGCTCCGAAACATCAAAACCAATGCCGCCTGCCCCAATCACCGCCACGCGCTTGCCTACTCGTTCAGGCTGCTCAATGGCGTCTGCATAGCTCAGCACGCTGGGGTGGTCGGCCCCAGGTAACGCCAGTTCACGGGGCACCACCCCCGTGGCAATCACGATTTCGTCAAAATCTGCCAGGGCGCCTACAGTGGCTTCGGTGTTTAAGCGCACGTCCACCGCGTGCTTTTCGAGCATGACGCGGAAGTAGCGCAGAGTTTCGTTAAACTCTTCTTTACCGGGGATTTTGCGAGCGTAGTTAAACTGCCCACCCAACTCGCTGCGCCGCTCAAAGAGCACCACGGCATGCCCACGACTGGCCGCCGCTACTGCTGTGGCAAGCCCCGCTGGGCCGCCGCCTACCACCGCTACCTGCTTAGGTGTTTGCGCAGGCGCCAGGGTGATCTCGGTTTCGTGGCAGGCACGGGGGTTGACCAAGCAGGAAGTCAGCTTGCCCATAAAGGTGTGATCCAAGCAGGCCTGGTTACAGGCGATGCAGGTATTGATCTCCTTCGCCAAGCCCGCCTCGGCTTTACGCACCCACTCGGGGTCAGCCAAAAACGGACGCGCCATCGACACCATATCCGCATGACCCTCGGCCAGTACGCGCTCGGCCACCTCCGGCATATTGATGCGATTGGTGGTAATCAGCGGAATCGACAGCGCCGCGCGAATGCGGCGGGTGACTTCGGTAAACGCGGCCCGGGGCACGCTGGTCACGATGGTCGGCACCCGTGCCTCGTGCCAGCCAATGCCGGTATTGATGACGTTCGCGCCAGCGGCTTCAATGGCCTGGCCCAGTTGTACGACCTCTTCCCAGGAGCTGCCCTCTTCCACCAGATCAATCATCGACAGGCGGAAGATCAGCAGGAAGCGCTCGCCAACCGCTTGGCGAATACGCTTGACGATCTCGACAGGGAAACGCATACGCCGCTCAAAATCGCCGCCCCAGTCGTCGTCACGCTGGTTGGTGCGGCGGCAAATAAACTGGTTGATCAAATAGCCTTCCGAGCCCATGACCTCTACGCCGTCGTAGCCCGCCTGCTGGGCGAGCGTAGCGCAGCGAACATAGTCGGCAATCTGCTGCTCTACCTCTTCACTGGAGAGCGCTCGGGGGGTGAACGGGTTGATGGGGGCTTGCAGCGCCGAGGGGGCCACCAGCTCTGGTGAGTAAGCGTAGCGCCCGGCATGCAAAATTTGCATGCATAGGTGCCCACCGGCGGCATGTACCGCGTCGACAACGTGGCGGTGCTCCGCCACTTGAGACTCCTCTGTCAGCGCGTTGGCACCTTGAAATACCGCCCCTTCGGCATTGGGCGCAATGCCACCCGTCACAATCAGGCTTACCCCTGCACGCGCGCGCTCTGCATAGAACGCTGCCAAGCGCTCAAAGCCATTCGGCGCTTCTTCTAAATTGGTGTGCATGGACCCCATCAATACGCGGTTAGGCAGCGTTAAATGTCCCACGGTTAATGGACGAAATAGGTGCGGATAAGCTGGCGCTTGGCGCATCACGGTGCTCCTTCACTGTTATTAGTACGGCGTGCAATCAATGGCTTGCCACTCACATTCAAACAAGCGTATGACATAGCGCTGGCTACGTACAGACTTTTACCACGCAACTGTATCGCCTTTTTATCCAGACGATAGTCGCTATATCGACTACCTTCCCCCTTGCCCCTGGCGGCAAAGCGCGTCAAATTAACCGGCTAACGATCAGGGATTGAATCTAGGGAATGTGCTATGCCATTGATTTACTTTTTACCGCCGCTGGCCACCGTACTGATATGGTCCGGCAATATGACCATCAACCAGCTTTCGGTAGATGCCATTGCTCCTAGCAGTATCGCGTTTTTACGCTGGCTGCTCGCCCTCGTCGTCATGACTCCTTTTGTGCTGCCGGCCGTACTGCGTCACAAAGATGAAATCGTGCGTAACTGGCCAAAGCTAGCTCTGCTAGGGCTGTTAGGGATGGGGCTATGGCAGGGGCTGGCTTATATCGCTGCTGAAACTACCACCGCCACCAATATGGGCATTCTTGCAGCAATGGTGCCGCTGCTCACGGTGCTATTGAGCGCGCTAATTTTGAAAGAACCACCCACATTAGGCGGCGTCGTAGGCGGCGTGCTCGCCTTTATCGGCGTCACCGTGCTGCTGGGCCGCGGCAACCCACTTTCTCTGCTGCAGTTAGAGGTGGCGCAGGGCGACGCGTTAATGGTGGTCGCCGCCACCTGCTATGCGCTTTATGGCGTGATGCTCAAACGCTGGGCGATGAATCTGCCTCCTTGGGTCATGCTCTATGCCCAGGTCTGTTTTGCCGTGTTGTTCTTGCTGCCACCCTACTTGATGGGCCCCATGACGCCGGTGGATGGGAAGAACGTTTGGCTGATCCTGTACGCAGGCATTCCTGCTTCCGTTATTACCACGTTCTTGTGGATGCGAGCGGTCCGCCAAATCGGCGCTAACCAGGCGAGTATCTTTATCAACCTGATGCCGCTATTTAGCGCGCTGATTGCCATGGCGTTACTGGGTGAACAGGTATCGGGGTTCCACTTTATAGGTGGGCTGTTAATCCTTGCCGGGGTGATCATGGCGCAAACGCTGACACGTCCGTTGGTACGCGCGGCAGCCGCCCGTAAAACGCAAAGCGTACAGCAGTGATACAATAGGCCAACTTCATTTTATGAATGGGAACCCCTGACCTATGTCCCTAGAAGACCTGCACCTCAATCTGCGTAACCTCACCAGCGACGACTACGAGCAGCTGAAATCGCTGATGGATGCGGTGTATCACGATATTGGCGGCGCTTGGCCTAAGCACACCATCGATAAGCTGATCCAGGAGTTTCCCGACGGCCAGATTGCCATTGAAGACGACGGCGTACTGGTGGGCGTCGCCCTCACCGTGCAGGTGGATTACGACGAGTTCTCCAACCCGCACAAATACGACGATTTGATCGGCCATCGTGAAATCATCCTGAACAATCCGGAAGGCGATGCCATGTACGGGCTGGATGTACTGATCCACCCAGACTATCGCGGCTACCGCCTGGGCCGCCGCCTATACGAAGCGCGTAAAGAGCTGTGCCGTTCGCTCAACCTGCGGGCTATTTTGGCGGGCGGACGTATTCCCGAGTATCACCAGCACGCCAGCGAGCTAACCCCGGCCCAGTACATCGACAAAGTCTCCCGCAAAGAGATTTACGACCCGATTCTGTCGTTCCAGCTTGCCAACGACTTCCAGGTCAAACGTCTGTTACGCAAGTACCTGCCGGAAGACGAGCAGTCGCGTGGCTACGCCACGCTGTTGGAGTGGAACAACATCCTATTCGAGCCCGCTGAAAACGTGCTAGACACTCGCCCCACTCAGGTACGCGTGGGCGCGGTGCAGTGGCAAATGCGTGAGTTCGCCTCCGTGGAGGCTGCGCTGCAGCAAATCGAGTATTTCGTCGATGCGTTGTCGGATTATCAAAGCGACTTTGCCGTTTTCCCGGAGCTGTTCACCACGCCACTCATGGGCCTGCAGGATCGCGCCGCGCAGAAAGACCAGACCGCTGCCATCCGCTTTTTGGCGGGCTTCACCGACCGTTTCAAGAGCGAGCTGTCGCGGATGGCGGTGTCCTACAACATCAACATCGTCGGTGGTTCGATGATCGAGGTGGGTGAGGATGACCGTCTTTATAACGTGGCTTACCTGTTCCATCGGGACGGCGAGGTGGAGAAACAGTCCAAGCTGCATATCACCCCGCAGGAGCGGCGCGACTGGGTGATCGAAGGCGGCGACGATCTGCAGGTGTTCGATACCGATGCAGGCCGTGTCGGCATCCTGATCTGCTACGACGTGGAATTCCCGGAACTGGGCCGCCTGCTGGCCGACCAGGACATGGACATTCTGTTCGTGCCGTTCTGGGTCGACACCAAAAATGGCTACCTGCGTGTGCGACACTGCGCTCAGGCGCGGGCTATCGAGAACGAGTGCTACGTGGTCATCTGCGGAAGCGTCGGCAACCTGCCGTCCATCGAGAACCTGGATATCCAGTATGCCCAGTCGGCGGTATTCACCCCCTCCGACTTTGCCTTCCCCCATGACGCAGTGCTGGCCGAAACCACGCCCAACACCGAGATGATCATCTTCTCGGACCTGGACTTGACCCGCCTGACCGTAGTGCGTGCAGAAGGCTCGGTCACCAACCTCAAGGACCGCCGCAAGGATCTCTTCGACCTGCGCTGGCGGGACTGGTCGCTGAAGTCCGGCAGTAGGCAAGAAGACTAACGCTCAACCTGCGACCCACTACGCATAAGTACGCCAACGCCGCCCACCGGGCGGCGTTTTGTCATTCACAAATCGCTATTCACAGCTTTCTATTCACACCTCCCTATTAACCACTCACCCAAGAGCTACTCATCCGGCCAAACAAGGTGGCTCGGCACGCGGCCTTTGGCATCGAACGCGACGCCCTCGGCACGCAGCTTTTCGTGCTGGCGTGCCGCGCCGCCGTGGTCAGCCAGTTTGAGTGACGCGGAAATGACACGATGCCAGGGTAGCTGATGCCCCTCGGGCAGGTGACGCATGGCCGACCCCACCATGCGCGCCGTTGCTCCTTCGGTCATCTTGGCAATGCGGCCATAGGTCGTCACCCGCCCCGCCGGAATTTGATCGACAATAGTGTAAATCTGTTCGAGCAGTTCCGGGCGCGGCATGACAACCTCGTTTGGCTTATGGCGTTGGTTTAGAGCGCTTCGACGAGCTGATCAATGGCTTGGAAGGCTTCTTTCAGGGCGGCATCGCGGTGAGCGTCGCCCATGTTCAAACCTTCAGCAAACACCACTTCCACATCACTGATGCCCATCAGGCCCAGCATTGTTTTCAGGTGTGGCGTTTGGCTATCGAACTCGGTGCCCGCGTATTGACCGCCACGAGCAGCCAGAATAATGGCCCGCTTTCCTTCGATCAGCCCCTGCGGGCCGTTTTCAGTGTAGCGGAAGGTTTCACCGGCGCGCAGCACGCGGTCAAACCACGCTTTCAGCTGGGAGGGAATGCCCAGGTTGTACATCGGCACCGCCAGGACTAGCACGTCGTTAGCACGCAGCTCCGCCAGCAGCTCATCAGAGTGAGCGGCCAGCGCCTGTTGCTCGGTGGTGCGCTCGTCAGCCGGGGTCTGCCACGCACCGAGCTCTTCGATGGCGAGGTGCGGAAGCGCGTTGGCAACGACATCGCGGTGGGTAACGGCGACGCCATCGCGTGCAGCGGCTTGCTGTTGAAAATGAGTCGCCAGCGCGTTGGACTGGCCGTTATCACCAAGGATAGAAGAGGTCACTAACAGGGCACGAGTGATCATGAAAATTCCTTGAAAATCAGTGGTAAGGTTAGGCGCTATTCTACGGCGCTTTTGACGAAGCAACAGCGCAACGTTTTCCGAGTTTCATTCGACAAAACCGAACCTTCTGACCTCATGAAAACGCCCCGCCCACGCTGCACTTTGGCAACGTGAAGCGGGGCGTTAAGCACTTAACTCGCGCCTGTTACTTCTGCTTAGGCCACGCGTTGGGATCGACCTTTTTGGCCAGCTTCGGGAACTGGCTGGGGTCGAAGACCGGTTCTTTACCCGCCTTGAGCTGCGTGTCGTAATCTTTGAACAGCGCAAAGGCAATGGGCGATAGCAGCAGAATCGCCACCAGGTTAATGATCGCCATCATACCCATGGAGAGATCCGCAAAATTCCAGATCGCGCCAAGGCTGGCTACGGAACCCACCATGATCATGCCTAGCACGGCAAAGCGGTAAATCATCACCGCCACCGGCGCACGGCGGCCTGCCAGATACTCAATGTTGGATTCGCCGTAGGAGTAGTTGGCAATCACCGAGGTAAAGGCAAACAGCAGAATAGCGATGGCGATAAACATGCCGCCCCAGTCTCCTACGTGGCTGGAGAGCGCCGTCTGGGTCAGCTGGATGCCGTTGCTCTCCTCGCTGGCCAGCAGTTCCGGGCCCGCCATGATGATGATGGCCGCCGTCGCGGTACAGATCACCAGCGTATCCAGAAAAACGCCCAGCATTTGAATGAAGCCCTGGGCCGCCGGGTGATCCGGGCGGGTGCTAGCAGTTGCTGCCGCGTTAGGCGCAGAGCCCATGCCCGCTTCGTTAGAGAACAAGCCGCGCTGAATACCGTTCATAATCGCTTGCGAGATGGCATAGCCCATCGCACCGCCGGCCGCCTGCTCAATACCAAAAGCGCTCTGCACGATTGTCATGATGGCAGCGGGCAGGTCGCTAATATTCAGCGCCACCACGACCAGCGCCAAGATCAGGTACAGCAGTGCCATCAGCGGCACCACTAACTCGGCCACTTTCGCAATCGACTTCAAGCCGCCGAAAATAATCGGCGCAACGATGGCCATCAAGACTAACCCCATGGCCCAGGTGGGAATGGCGAATGCCTGCTCCATCGCCTGGGCGATGGAGTTGGCCTGTACGCTGTTGAACGCCAGCCCAAACGCAATGATCAGGCAGATCGAAAACAGCACCGCGAGCCAGCGCAGCCCCAAGCCGCGTTCGATGTAGCGCGCCGGGCCACCGCGGAAGGTGTTGTCGCCATGGTCGGTTTTGTACGCCTGGGCCAGCGTGGATTCTACAAAGCTGGTGGCCATACCCACCATCGCGGTCATCCACATCCAGAAAATCGCGCCTGGGCCGCCGAAGTAGATCGCCACCGCAACGCCCGCTAGGTTACCCGTGCCCACCCGCGCGGCGAGACTGGTAGAGAGCGCCTGGAACGAGGAAATACCGCCGTTGGACTGCCGGGAGCCGCGCAGCAGCTTGAACATATGTCCGAAATAACGAATTTGAATAGCACGGGTCATGGCCGTGAAATAGAGGCCGGCACCGATGAGCAGGTAAATCAGCACACTGCCCCATAACAGCCCATTACCGCGGTCCACCATCGCGGTCAACAGGGGAGGAAGAGTAAAATCCATACCAAACACACCTTTTTTAAAACAAAGAAGGCGCATCATTCTTCACGGTTGCACCAAAATGGCAAGAAAATTGGTGAATTTACTCATTATCAGCAAAAAAAACTAACAACCGAATACGCTGACTGATGGCCGCCTGGGTAACTCCTAACTCACTACCGGCGGCAGTAAAGCTCAGGGTGCGGACAGCAGACTCAAAGGCTTGTGGCCATAACAGCGGTGGTAATTGGCTCATGAAAAAGCTACCTATAAATTAAACAAAGTCTTTGGGGCTAATGCCAGTCAGTTAAGCCTGACTGGCATTAGGCTTGGTACCGCGCTTATAAAGTGCTGTGGCAACTCTTCCACAGCGATGCCCATCAGTTGGAGTTCACCTTAAAACCGGGCCAGATGGTGGCGTTCGATAATCGTCGCGTGCTTCACGGCCGCAGGGAGTTCGATCCCAATAGCGGTGCTCACCATCTTCAGGGCACCTATCTAGACCGCGATATGCTGGCTTCGCGCCTGCGTGTTCTCGCTCGTACCACCGCGTAATCACAATAACCTAAGCAAGAAGATCCCCTTCCATGACGCGTTTAACCCGTCCACTCGTTTCTACCATTGCCCTAAGCTTGGCAGGCGTTACCACCCAAGCCGCCCTTGCTGATGACGCCACGCTCGATTTCGGCGTCCCGGCCTGGGGCGCTTATCTCAAAAAAGTCATTCAATGGACTGCCGCTAGGGCGCAGTACAGCCGTTCAATGTGGCCAGTAAGCGGCGCGAACCACCCTGTTCACGGTGCTCACCTAACCACACCCCTTGCCAGGTGCCAAGGGCTAAGCGGCCATCGCGTACCGCAAGGCTAAGCTGAGTGCCTAGCAGGCTAGAGGCCACATGGGCAGGCATGTCATCAGGGCCTTCTAAGGTGTGCTGGAAGTAGCTCAGCCCTTCGGGCACTAAGCGGCGAATAAAGGCATCCAGATCATGACGAACATCTGGGTCGGTGTTTTCATTGAGCGTTAACGAGGCGGAAGTGTGCATCAGCTGTAAATGCAGCAGCCCTTGGTGGCACTCTGCCAAACAGGGCAGCGCCCTGACAATCTCATCGGTAATCAGGTGAAAGCCCCGAGGCATTTCCGGCAAGTGAATCTCTTGTTGATGCCACATAATCACTCCTTTGTTATCAGCATTGTTAAGAGGATACGGTAACAGACATACCATAGCCTATTTCCTCTGCTTGCCGTGTAGCCCCCAGCAAGGGACCATCGCACGCAGTGCCCCACACTGATAGATTTAATGTTTATTGTTCAAGTGTTCACCAAGGAGCGAGATGATGAAATCCGCATGGCGGCCAAGGAGCATGGCCACGCTGGCAGCGGTTGCCGCTACCGGCACACTGCTGATCGGCTGCACCGGTATTCCCGATGGCACCGAACCCGTCTCTGGTTTTGAGCTAGAGCGCTATTTGGGCGAATGGTACGAAATTGCCCGCCTGGATCACTCCTTTGAAGAGGGGCTGGACTGCGTCACAGCTACCTACAGCCTGCGTGACGATGGCGGCGTTAAGGTAATCAACCGGGGCTACAACCTGGAAGCGCAAGCCTGGGATGAAGCCGAGGGGCGCGCCTACTTTATTGATGATGAGAGCGTTGGGCGGCTGAAGGTCAGCTTCTTTGGCCCATTTTACGGCGGCTATAACGTCCTTGAGCTAGATGACGACTACCAGTGGGCATTGGTGGCAGGCCCCAACCGCGACTACCTATGGATTCTGGCCCGCACGCCAACCCTTGAAGGCGACGTGGAGCAGCGCCTGCGCCAGCGCGCCGCCGAGCTGGACTTCCCCACCGATGAGCTGATTGACGTGGTGCAGGACCAAACCTGTCCAGGCCGCTAGCGCACCCCGCCTGTCAGCCATTGGGCAAGGCGGGCACCCTGCCCGCCATTTCCCGCTGTAAAAAATCAATGAAGGCGCTAATGCGCGTCGGTATATGGCGGCGGTGCTCAAATACGGCATAAAAGTCAGCGCGAACGCCCTGCCAATCGGGCAGCAGCGTGCGCAGCGCGCCGCTAGCCAAGTGCTCGTTCACATCCCACCAGGAGCGCAGCATCACGCCGTGGCCATCCAGCGCTAAGCGAGTAATTACCTCGCCGTCGTTACTGGCCAGTTGCCCGCTAACTTTCACCGCTTGGCGCTGCGACGAGTGGCGATACTCAAACCGCCATAGCGGGAAGTCGCTATCATTTTCACGAATCACCAAACAGCTGTGCTGGGCAAGATCGCTCGGCACATTCAGCGCAGGCATCTTCGCTATATAGCTTGGCGAGGCGCACAGCACCCGCCGGTTGGGAAGAATACGCTTGGCGACTAGGCGCGAATCCGGCGGCTCGCCAATGCGAATCCCCACATCAAAACCGTGATCGCTTAAATTGAGTGGGAAATTCGTCAGTTCCAGCCAGCTCTCCACCGCCGGGTGTTCTGCGCAAAAGTGTGAGAGCAGCGGCGCAATATGCCGCCTGCCAAAGCCAAAGGTCGCGTTGACCCGCAGCCGTCCAGTAAGCCCTTGGCTCGCGGTATCGCTGAGTGCGCTCTCCAGCGTTTGCAGCTCTTCTAAAATCAGCCCACCTTGAGTGAGATAGCGCTCCCCCTCGGCGGTCAGCGTCAAGCGGCGAGTGGTACGCGCCGCCAGCGTCACGCCAAGCCGGGCTTCTAGCTGCTTTAAGCGTTTGCTGACGGCCGAGAGTGACAGCCCCAGCTCTCGGGCGGTGGCAGTTAGGCTCCCTGCCCGGGCCAGCTGCTGAAAAAAGGCGAGGTCATCCAGCATCATGGGATTCTTCACTTTAAGGCAACAATAGCTTGCATAGTAGCCTGATTATCTCGTCGCCAACAGACGCTACACTCATACCACGAAAACACGCCCTGCTATTTTTGTGACGTCTAATAAAACAAGGAGCCCCCATGGCCCATCGTATTGCAGTCATCGCTGGCGACGGTATCGGTACCGAAGTGATGCCCGAAGGCATCCGCGCACTAGAAGCCACCGCCAAGCGCTTCAATATCGACCTGGAATTCACCACGTTTGAGTTTGGTAGCTGCGACTACTACCTGGAACACGGCAAGATGCTGCCCGATGACTGGTTTGAGCAGCTCAAAGGCTTTGACGCGCTGTTCTATGGAGCGGTGGGCTGGCCAGAAAAAGTACCGGACCATATTTCGCTATGGGGTTCGCTGCTGCAATTCCGTCGTCAATTCGACCAGTACATCAACCTGCGCCCCTGCCGGTTAATGCCTGGCATTAAAAGCCCACTGGCGGGCCGCAAGCCTGGTGATATCGACTTTTACGTGGTTCGTGAGAACACCGAGGGCGAGTACTCCAGCGTCGGTGGCAAAATGTATGAAGGCACCGAGCGTGAAATCGTCATTCAGGAAACGGTGATGAGCCGAACCGGTGTCGACCGCGTGCTGAAGTACGCCTTCGATCTAGCGCAAACCCGCCCGCGTAAAAAGCTTACCTCGGCCACGAAGTCCAACGGTATCTCCATCACCATGCCCTACTGGGATGAACGCGTGGCCGAAATGGCCAAGCAGTACCCAGAGATCGCCGTGGATAAGTTCCACATTGATATTTTGACCGCCAACTTTGTGCTGCACCCGGACTGGTTTGATGTAGTGGTAGGCAGCAACCTGTTTGGCGATATTCTTTCCGACTTAGGCCCGGCCTGCACCGGCACCATCGGCATCGCGCCTTCCGCCAATATCAACCCGGAAGGCAAGTTCCCCAGCCTGTTCGAGCCGGTTCATGGCAGCGCACCCGACATTGCGGGCAAGGGCATTGCCAACCCCATCGGCCAAATCTGGTCTGGGGCGATGATGCTGGAGCACCTAGGCTATAAAGAAGCCGCCGACGCCATGGTCGAGGCCATCGAAGCCGTGCTGGGCGAAGGCGATAGCCAGGTGCTTACCCGCGATGTAGGCGGCCAGGGCACCACGGAAAGCTTGGGCAAAGCCATTGCTGATCGGATCGGCGGCTAATCTCCCTATAAAAACAACGCCCCATAACGAGCAACGCCTCGCTGCATTAACAGCGAGGCGTTGCTCGTTTTCAGCCAGAATTTGCAGCTAACGATTAACTCGCCAACTTAGCGGCAATTTCAGCCACGTGTTTACCCTGGAAGCGGGCGATTTTCAGCTCGCGGTCATCCGGCTGGCGGGAGCCATCGCCACCGGCCAGCGTCGCGGCACCGTAGGGCGTGCCACCGCTTACTTTCGAAATATCAAACTGCTCTTCGATGCCGTAACCAATCGGCACGATGACCATGCCGTGGTGGGCCAAGGTGGTCCAGGTGGAGGTAATGGTCATCTCATCACCACCGCCGGTACCGGTTGATGTAAATACGCTCGCCACCTTGCCACGCAGCGCGCCGTTGGCCCATAAGCCTCCGGTTTGGTCGAGGAAGGTACGCATCTGACCGGCCATGTTGCCAAAGCGCGTCGGCGTGCCGAAGATGATGGCATCGTAATCGGCCAGCTCTTGGGGCGTGGCTTCCGGCGTGGTGAAATCCTGCTTGCCGCCCGCGTTTTTGAACACCTCTTCCGGCATAGTTTCGGGCACGCGTTTGACCGTGACCTCTACGCCATCAACACCCTTTGCCCCCTCCGCCACAGCGGCTGCTAAGGTATCAATATGTCCATACATGGAATAATAAAGTACCAGCACCTTCGTCATTACTCACTCCTTTGGACTTGCATTCAAGCATCAGACAGGTTGCCCACAGCGGGCAGTGAAAACTCATTAAAACATAGCGCAGTTAAGCGTAGATAAAAGCGAATGTTTTCGACGCCGCGCTTCGATTTCATCGATGTGCCGACCTTGCACTTGTGCCACTTCGGCACTAAAAGCGCTGGGCCTGAAAACGCTTGTAGCGATCTGCCATAAGCGTTTTTTTGTACCAACAACTTTCATCTTCCCACCGACCATTTTCACGCGAACGACGCCCCCACTTGTGGTCAACGGCCAGCGTGGTAAAGGTAGGGTAACAAAAAGCGAATGCCCATGCTTAAGGACACTTTCATGCTAGGCCAATGGCTCGACTGGACGCTTGACGGCGAACGCCCTTCCCCGCGCATCGGCCGCTTCCCAAACGGCACTTACCATCTTCATGGGCCAGGTGTTCTGGAACTAACGCCCAATATTTTGCGCCCAGAGGCCCGCGCTTGTGTGTTTTCTGCGGCGATACACGGTAACGAAACCGCCCCGGTGGAACTGCTCGGCGATTGGCTGAGCGCTTTGGAAGCCAGCACGCTGCAGCTAGGCGCGCCGGTGCTGGTGATTTTGGGTAACATTCCCGCGTTAAAAGCGCACAAACGCTTCATTGCTACCAACCTCAACCGGCTTTTCAAACGCGATCTGGACGAGCGGGGGCCCGAACCCGACCGAGCGCGAGAGCTAATGGAAGCAGTAGATACGTTCTTCGCCCGTCATCATGCGCTGCCTAAGCTACATTACGACCTGCATACCGCGATCCGTGGCAGCTTATACACCCGCTTTGTGGTAGAGCCCTATGCAGAAACTGCCACAGACGCTGAACAGTGGCAGTGGTTGGCCGCTGCCGATATGCAGGCAGTGCTGCATCAACATCAGCATAGTTGGACCTTCTCCCACTACAGCAAACACTATCACCACGCACAGGCGTTTACCTTCGAGCTTGGCCGCGTCGCGCCGTTTGGCGAGAACGACATGGCGGCGCTGGCACCAATGCTAACGTTGCTCAGCTCGCTCAGCGCAGGTTACGAGCCGCCGAAAAAAACCGCCGAAACCATGGCCTTTTTTAAAGTACAGCACGAGCTGATGCGCCAAGCGGAGGACTTTACGCTCTGCTTCGACGATGACGTGCCCAATTTCAGCCGTTTCGAGCCCGGCACCTGCCTCGCCAAAGATGGGGTAGCGGGTGATTTCATCGTGGAGAAGACACCATTACATGTGGTGTTCCCCAATGCCCACGTCGACATAGGCGCTCGTGCGGCACTGTTGGTGGTACCCAGTCATGCCATTACCTGACGGACACTTGCGCTACTGTCTGACGATGAAAACGTACTTTTCATAACGACGTCTTTTTTATAACAACAACATGAAGGGGCCGTCAGGACACATCGCTACGTACCAAGACCAATGTCGTCCTGATAAAGTACGCGCATTTGGCGCAGTCCTGATAGAATCGCCCCTTTTTTCGCGCCAGCCGCACACACGCACGACGAATTCATTTGTTGCTGCTGCGGCAACCCTGTACTGGAGCCTAAGTTATGGCCGCTACGCCTACTCCCCTTGAAGTGCGCAATATTAAAAAGCGCTTTGGCGATACAGAAGTCCTCAAAGGCCTCTCTCTCGAAGCCCAAAAAGGTGACGTCATCACCCTCATTGGTGCCTCAGGGTCAGGCAAAAGCACCTTCTTGCGCTGCATGAACCTGCTGGAACAGCCGGACGACGGCGAACTGTACGTTCACGGCGAGCAAATCCGTTTTAAAACCACCAAGCACGGCCGCGAACCCGCCGACTGGAAACAGGTGGTTCAAATGCGCGCCAAGCTCTCCATGGTGTTCCAGAGCTTCAATCTATGGGCGCACATGACGCTGCTGGAAAACATCATCGAAGCGCCGATCCACGTGCTCGGTAAGCCGAAAAAAGAGGCCATTGAGCACGCCCACGCACTGCTGAACCGCGTAGGGCTTAGCGCTCGCGCCAACGCCTACCCGGCACAAATGTCCGGCGGCCAGCAGCAGCGCGGCGCCATTGCCCGAGCGCTGGCCATGAACCCTGAAGTAATGCTGTTTGACGAGCCGACCTCAGCGCTGGACCCGGAACTGGTGGGCGACGTGCTGAAAGTGATGCGCGATCTGGCCAATGAAGGACGCACCATGGTCGTGGTCACCCACGAAATGAGCTTTGCCCGCGACGTTTCCAGCAAGGTAATTTACCTGCACCAAGGTTTGGTAGAGGAACAAGGGGCTCCCGACGATGTACTCGGTAACCCACAGTCACCGCGCCTGAAGCAGTTCCTGGCTCCCAAATACTGATCCGCGAGGCACCCACACCATGCTCGATTTGCAAGGTTACGGCCCCCGCCTGATCGAAGGGGCGGGCGTTACCGTTCAACTGGCCGTTCTATCGCTGATCTTGGCCATCCTCCTAGGGCTGCTGACGGCCAGCGCCAAGATGTCGCGTAACTGGCTGTTACGTCGCACCGCCACCGTTTACACCACGGTGATTCGCGGTGTGCCGGACCTAGTGCTGATGATGCTGCTGTTCTTCGGCGGCCAGATCGGCGTCAATGCCATCAGCGACATGCTGTATTACAACTACGACATCGACATTTACATCAATTTCAATGCCTTTGCCGCAGGCGTACTGACCATCGGCTTTATCTTCGGTGCCTACATGGGCGAAACCTTTCGCGGGGCCTTTATGGCGGTGGATAACGGCCAGATTGAAGCAGGCAAAGCCTACGGCATGAGCAACGCGCTGGTCTTTCGGCGCATTCGCTTTCCCCAGATGATGCGTCATGCGCTGCCCGGCCTCTCCAACAACTGGATGGTACTGCTCAAGACCACCGCTCTGGTGTCGGTGATCGGCCTGACGGACATGGTGCGGGTGGCGGCAGAAGCCTCTCGGGCCACCCACGAGCCGTTTGTCTTCCTCATTCCAGTGGCGGCGGCCTACCTGCTCATTGCCAGCGTCTCCGAGTGGATTTTTGCACGGCTACAAAAACGTTACGACATCGGCTTTGGGGGGCAGTGACATGCTAGATATCTCTGCATGGTTTAACGATCTGCTGGCAGACAACCTGATCTTTACGCCCACCACCCTGGGATACTACTGGGAAGGCTTGGTGACCACCACACAGCTGGTGTTTCTATCGCTGGTGGCCGGGTTAATTCTTGCGGTTCCGCTGGCCATTATGCGCAGTTCTAAGCATAAGTGGATCAGCCTGCCGGTCTACCTCTATACCTACGTATTTCGCGGCACGCCGCTACTGATCCAGCTCTACATCATCTACTACGGCGTTGTGTTCATCGACGGTATCCAGGAAACCTTCCTGTGGCCAGTGCTAAAAGAAGCCTTCTACCCGGCGCTTATCGCCTTTACGCTCAATACGGCGGCCTACACCACCGAGATCTTCCGTGGGGCGATCAAAGCCACGTCTAAAGGCGAGATCGAAGCAGCGCGCGCCTACGGCATGTCGCAAAACCTAATGATGCGGCGGATTATTCTGCCCAGCGCCTTTCGTCGTGCGCTGCCCGCTTACGGCAATGAAGTCATCTTCATGCTGCACGCCAGCGCGATTGCTAGCGTGGTGACGCTAATGGATCTCACCGGCGCGGCACGCTTTGTGTATGCCCGCTTTTATGCGCCGTTTGATGCCTTCCTGTTTGTCGCGGCCATCTATCTCTGTTTAACCTTTGCGATTTTGTATTTTTTCCGCTTCCTAGAGAAAAAATTACTGGCCCACCTGCGGCCACAAAATTCCTAGCTACGATAAATCCAACACGTCCAGCGTAAAACAAACGTTGGTTCAAATGCAGACTCCCCCTTTTCGCCGACCTCAACCTGGGGTACGTTAAGGGGGATCACCTTGGGTGAACCTGCTTCTTTTAGAGTCTAAAAATGAAAAAACTACTGACTGTTTCTCTGCTGAGCTTGGCCGTCGCTGCAGCATCTTCTGCTCACGCGCGCGATTACGACAGCGTCCGTATCGGCGTCGACGCTCCCTACGAGCCCATGGAATACCGCACCGCTGAAGGTGAACTGACCGGCTTCGACATCGACCTGGGCAACGCCCTATGCGAGCGTATCGGTGTTACCTGTGAGTGGGTCGAGCAGGAGTGGGACGGTATCATTCCAGGCCTGATGTCACGCAACTACGATGCAATCATGTCTTCCATGACCATCAACGACGAACGCCGTCAGCAGGTACTGTTCTCCGATCCCTACATCACCATGCCGTCTGCCTGGTTTGCCCCCAGCAGCCTGGATATCAGCGAAGCCAACGAAGAGACCCTGGCGGGCAAAACCATTGGCGTTCAGCGCGGCACCCTACAGGATAACTACGTCACCGATAACTTCAGTAGCGTCGCTGACATCAGCCGCTACTCCACCGCCGACGACATGGTGCTGGACATGGAAGCACAGCGTCTAGATATCGTCTTCCTCGACTTCCCGATCGGCCAGTCCACGCTGCTAGACAGCGAAGAAGCCGAGTACGTCGTGGTGGGTGAACGCATTAGCGAGCCTAAAGAGTACTTCGGTGAGGGTTTCGGTATCGCCTTCCGTCAGCGTGATGAAGCGCTGGCCGAACAGTTCAACGAAGCTCTGGCTGAGCTTCAGGAAGACGGCACTTACGATGAAATCTACGCCCGTTACTTCGGCGAAGAGTAAGCGCTAACTGCCTAAGATTGCCTCCCCGCTTGGGGAGGCACGCAAGCGAGACGCCATCATGCCCTCACGCCTCCTCTTATCCCCCGCGCTGCACGCGCTTCGCCCAGGTACCCGTGGCAATATCGCCCGTTTCTACCTGAGCGAATGATTCTACGAATAGCCCACCCCGCCTTTTGGCACGCCCGTGCCAACTTCCCCTCGTTACGCTGACCGGTTCGGTAGCCAGCGATATTCTCTACATTCCTGAGTTCATCGGCGTGGATGCGGATTTTATTGTGCTCAGCGAAGGCCGCTGGGCCATTGACCACGTTTGGGCGCTGGGTAAACCGATTTTCAGCGCCTGCCAGGCCCCGTCACTCCAGCGAACTTGCTCCGCCAAACCGGGTCTTTACTATCACTTAACCACATACAAGGAGGTAGCATGGCTGAATCGACGGCGGCTCACGCAACGCCACAGGCAAGCGCCGCAGAGGTGTTTCGCCCCTCTTCCCACTGGACGGCCTGGGGACAGTGGCTGGCGCTGTTCACCATGACTGTGGACCACCTGACCCGCTACGTGCTGCCGGGAGACTGGGATTTAGGTTGGGCGGGTTCATCCATTGGGCGCATTGCGTTTCCGCTGTTTGCCGCCATGGTGGCGTGGCACGGCCTGTTTAATACCCGCAACCCACTGCGCTACTCACGGCGGATTTTGATTATCGGCCTCGCCGCGCAAGTGCCCTATATGCTGATGCCACGCGCCTCGGATGCGTTCATTTTGAACGTCTGTTTTACGTTGGCCAGCGGATTGGCGCTAGGAGCGCTGGTACGGCAAGGCTGGCAGCACTATCAACGGCAAACGTTAGGCTTTGGTTGGCTCATGTTAGGCGCTGCCGTCGGCGTTACGGTGTGGTATCTACTGGGATTTTGGGTGGAGTATGGCCATAACGGCCTGCTGCTGATTCCGCTGTTTATGTTTGCCATGCAGGCGCTCAGCGAAACCCGAAATGCGTTGAAATCGCGCCTTTGGGCGGGGCTAGCGGCATTTCCTGTGCTCTGGATTGCCGGGCAAATGAACGCCTCCGACATGGCTAAATCGTTCACCGTCGCCACCTGCGTGATCGTGCTGATGCTGGCTGCCGGTGCTGCCCAGCGAGTGCCGCCGGTGGCGCTGGAAATGCCGCGCCGCCTTTGGCTTGCCTGGTACCCAGGGCACTTTGCCTTGATTGCCCTGTGGCTACTGCTTAGCGGTCAATTGGCAGGTTAGGCGCCTGTTCCGCCACACGCTTGTTCACTTCTTCACGCATCCAGGGCTGGTAGCGGCGCAGCCGCGCCCGTCCTTCGGTCTTTGCCTGATACATCGCCGTATCTGCCTGTTTAAGCACATCGGCATGGTCGCAGGCCGTGGCATCAAAACAGGTGTAGCCCATGCTAGGTGTCACCTCTACCCAGCGGCTCTCTAAACGGTACTTGCCGGACAACGCGCTCTGCACCGCATCCATGTAACGCGCCGCCACGGCGTTGAGCGCCTCAGGGTCGGTGACATCAAATAGCGCCAGCAGCACAAACTCATCGCCGCTTAAACGGGCGGCCATATCATCCGCCTGCAAACACGACTCCAAGCGGCGCGCGACCTGCACCAACAAGTCATCCCCTGCGGCATGGCCTAGGGTGTCGTTAATCAGCTTGAAGCGGTCCATATCCATAAACATCACCAAACCACCGCGCTGGTCGCTGTTCTGCCCATTACACAGCGCCTCTAAACGCTCGATAAACAGCCGGCGATTGGGCAAATCAGTTAGCGCATCGTAGTAAGCCTGGCGGTAGATAATCGCCTCGTTGCGCTTTCGTTCGGTGAAATCCTCAATAATCGCCACACCGCCCACCATCTGGTTGCTGGCGCTATGTACCCCGTTGAAGAACGCTCGCAAAGGCGTGCCCACACTGGCGTTGGGCAGTTGGTAAGTGCCTTCGTAATAGCCCGTGCCTTTTTCCAGCGCATCCCTAACCGCCTGAGCCACCTTTCGGTCGGCAGAGCGGTCCAGCATGCGGTAGCCGAGTAACTTTGAGCGCTCCACGCTCAGGATAGCCAGCAGTTTGCTGTTACAGTCGGTAATCTGCCCCTGCTCATCGAAGTGCAGCACGCCTAACGGCGAGTGCTGAAAAATAGAGCGATAGCGGTTTTCGCTTTCGCGCAGCTGCGCCTCCCGGGCGGCCATGCTCACCCGCAGGGCGATATTGTCGTGAATGGTGCGGCTAAAGCGGCGGCTGGTCGCCATAATTAAGCCTAAAAACAGCACCAACATCAGACCAATCAAAATGGAGAGGGACGAGCCCTGTAGCAGAAATTGAAACTTCAGGGGCAGTAGAATGGGCAATACAAAGCCAATGGCAATCCACCACACCGAAGAGAGCGTGGTCACGCCCCCCGCAGCAATACCGGCCAGCACAATCGAGAGCGCGGCAATTTGGCCGGGGTGGTCGTGGCTAAACAGCAGCACACCCGAAGTCCCCCACACGCACCCTGATGCAATGGCACCGATGGCAAACCAACGCAGCCAGCGCTGGCGCTGCTGCTGTAGCGCAGGCAGGCGCTTAAACCGCTGGGCTAGCAGTAATCTCAATCCTGAAATCGCCACCAGCACCGTAAACCACCCCAGCAGTAGCGCGGCATCCACCACCGGCCACATGGCCGCTACCAGCAGCCCACCCGCCAGCACGCTGCTCAGCACTGGCTGCCAAAGGTTGTCGTAAAGCAGGCGCACTTTTTCGCCACGCAAACGCTGCATGGTGATGTGATGGTCACGCTGATAACCACTGCGCAGCCCGGAGGCCATCGCCGTGGCGGCGAGGGGTGTGGGGGGCGACATACAAACTCCCTGTTCTTCAGTCGGCTTAACGCCAATCTTATTGGTTAGGCTTTGTTTAATACATCTGTTTTAGCACGTTTAAGTCACAAAAGTAGTCACCATCAGAAATTAAAAAGCCGCCTTTTCAGGCGGCTTCGTTGTTCATAACGTAGATTCAAAGCTCCACTCAACGGGGGGCGCATCGGGTATCAACGCCTGACAAGCACGCACTTTTTCAAGCAGCTCGGCGTGACTCGACGCCACGACGTTAACGTGAGCCAGCTTACGCCCTGGGCGCTCGGCTTTGTCGTAGCGATGCAGGTGGGTGTCGGCAATGGCTAGCAGCGCGGCGTTATCACCTTCCAGGCCAATCACATTCACCATGCAGGTGGGCGCAATGGCGTTGGTTGCGCCTAACGGCAAGCCTTGAACTGCCCGCAGATGGTTCTCGAACTGGCTGGTCACTGCGCCGTCCATCGTCCAGTGGCCGGAGTTATGCACCCGCGGGGCCATTTCGTTGGCCAGCAGGCTGCCATCACGGGTTTGGAACAGCTCCAGCGCCAGCACGCCCACGTAATCCAGCTCATCCAGCAGCGCACGAATGTAGCCATCGGCGGTTTGCTGAACACTGTCGTCCAGGTCGGGCAGCGGCGCCACTGAATAACGCAGAATGCCGTCTACGTGCTGGTTCTCTGCCATGGGGTAGAACACCACTTCCCCATCGCGGCCACGCACCGCAATCATCGATACTTCGCGCACAAAATCGACAAACGCCTCAACGATCAGCTGCGAATGGCCAATGGCCTCCCACGCCTCTTGAGCCTGTTCCGGTGCTTTCAGCACCGCCTGCCCTTTGCCGTCGTAGCCTTCCGTGACCGATTTGGCCACTACCGGGCAACCAAGCTCAGCGGCGGCGGCAGCGAGCTGCTCAGCACTTTCCACCACGCGATAGGCCGGCGTGGGAATACCCAAGCGATCAAACAGCGTTTTCTCTTCTACACGGTTTTGGCACACCGCAATAGCGCGACTGCCGGGATAAACCGGCTTGTGCTGCTCAATCTGCTTTACCAACTCAACGGGGAGGTGCTCGAATTCATAGGTCACTACATCGACCTTATCCAGAAACGCCGCCAGATGCTGGTTCTCCGGGTCGACAATCACCTCGCCGATACCCGCGCTGGGGTTACCGGTGGTATCTAAAAAGGTGAAGGTGTTGCCCAGCGGATAACCTGCCAGCGCCAGCATACGCCCGAGTTGGCCTGCACCGAGGACACCAATGTTTTTTGCAATCATATGTTTTGCACTCTGTGCGCTCATGATGGCTACCTATTGGGCCGAGGAGTCTACGTCAGGGCGCGGGTCGGGGTTATCCAGCACCAACTGGGTCTGCTCGGCGCGGAACGCCTCAACAGCTTCGCGCACGGCGCTGTCCTGAAGACCCACAATTTGTGCGGCCAGCAGGCCTGCGTTGGTGGCACCGGCTTTGCCAATAGCCAGGGTGCCTACCGCAATACCACCCGGCATTTGGGCGATGGAAAGCAGTGAATCCAAGCCCTTCAGCGCTTTAGACTCCACCGGCACACCCAGCACCGGCAGTGCCGTTTGTGATGCGACCATACCCGGCAAATGAGCGGCACCGCCTGCGCCTGCCACAATCACCTGCAGGCCACGCTCAGCGGCACTTTTTGCATATTCGAACAGCAGGTCGGGTGTGCGATGCGCCGATACCACACGGGTTTCGTAGGGAACGCCCAACCGCTCTAACATCGCCACCGCGTGCTCCATGACCGGCCAATCAGACTTCGACCCCATGATCACGCCCACCTTGGGTGCGCTGTTCGACATGCAAAACTCCTCGGCCAACGGCCTATTTAAGCTAGAAAGCAGTCCATAAGCCGCGCACAGTGCGCAGCTCACTCAGAAATAGGAAGGCGCATAGTTTACCAGAGCCACGGGCATTTGCGGGTGTTACTCGCTGCGTGAAATTTTCATCAAATTAGGCATTGAAAACCGCGTGAGTTGGCGGCATTGTGTGTTTGTCATTTCCGACTGATGGAGTCACATGAGTACGGCATACTCAACTGCTCACGCAGAATCATTAGATCCTCCGCGAAGCAGCCCTGACCTCGATGTCAGGGAACTAGAAAAACGTACGCGCCTCATGCGTATTATTACCCGCCTGATCGCCGTATCAGATCTGGGAAGCCGCGAAATAGCCCGCCAGGCTGGCTTACCCGTTCAAAAGATCAGCGACCTGCTCGCCGGAAGGCTAGAGCACCTGGACATCAACGAGCTTAATGTCCTGCGTCGCACGTTAGAGCTGGAGGCGCCATAGCAGCCACCTCCCCGCTAACTCTCACCGCTTGAGTATTTTCCCGCCCCGGTTACTGGGGCGGAATCATTACGCCGCCTAACGCCACCACGATGACCACCAGCCAAGCAGGCAGTTTCCACACGGTGAGCAGCAGAAAGCCCGTCAACGCCAGCACGAACTCGTAAGGCCCAAGAATGGCACTGGTCCACACCGGCTGATAAAGCGCCGCGCCTAAAATACCCACCACCGCCGCATTGGCACCACGCATCAGCGCTTGAGCACTGCTCCACTGGCGGAACTGGCTCCAAAATGGCAGCACGCCGACCAGCAGCAAAAACCCCGGTACAAAAATCGCCAGCAGCGCCAGTAACGCGCCAATCACGCTGGGAATTCCCGGCAGCAGCGCCCCTAAATATGCAGCAAACGTAAACAGCGGCCCCGGCACCGCTTGTGCCGCGCCGTAACCGGCCAAGAACTCATCTGCCGTGATCCAACCCGATTGCACTACTTCCGCTTCCAGCAGCGGCAGCACCACATGGCCACCGCCAAACACCAGCGCGCCTGAACGATAGAACGCATCGACCACGTTCAACCAACCGGCACTCGCCGCTAACAACGGTAAAAGCACCAATAAAACGGCGAATAAACCTAATGCCAGCGTGCCCGCTCGGCGGGTCACCGGGAAGTGCAGCGATTCGCTAGACGATGCTGCAGCGCTTTGGCGACAAAGCAGCAGCCCCGCCACGCCGCCCAGCACAATCGCCGCCACCTGCCCCAACGGCCCGCTGACCAGCACCACCGCGAACACCGCCGCCAGCGCAATTCCCGTGCGGGTTTTATCCGGGCAGAGGTTGCGCGCCATGCCCCACACCGCGTGGGCCACAATGGCCACCGCCACCACTTTTAAGCCATGAATGATGCCGCAGGCCACCGGGCCATCCAGCACTGCCGCGCCCAATGCAAACAGCACCAGCACGATGGCAGAGGGCAGCGTAAATGCCAGCCACGCCATTGCCGCCCCCCAGGGGCCAGCGCGCATCAACCCTAAGGCAAAGCCTACCTGGCTACTGGCTGGCCCCGGCAAGAACTGACACAGCGCGACCAAATCCGCGTAGGCCTGCTCGCTGAGCCACTGGCGGCGTTCAACAAACGCCGTACGAAAGTAGCCCAGATGCGCCACCGGCCCGCCAAAGGAGGTCAGCCCCAGCGCTAAAAATGCCCAAAACACCTCGCTGGCTCGTCCTCGTATCTTATTCTCTACCGCCATCGTGCCCACCGTTTACTCATTAAAAAGCGCAAGGCGTTAAGGGTACGCCTTGCGCTTGACGACTTAGTGACAGCCTAACCGTGCCGGTGACTCTTCACAGGTTACTCTTGGTCGGTCACCGCACCAGTACTGGCCGAGCTGACCAATTTGGCATACTTCGCCAATACGCCTTTACGATAGCGAGGCGTAGGCTGCTGCCAGGCCGCGCGGCGGCGCATCATCTCGTCATCGCTGATGTGCACGTCGATGGTATCGGCTTCGGCATCGATGGTAATGGGGTCGCCATCTTCGACCAGCGCCAGCGGGCCGCCGTCGAACGCTTCCGGCGAGACATGCCCCACCACGAACCCGTGACTGCCGCCCGAGAAGCGACCATCGGTAATCAGCGCCACGTCGTTACCCAAGCCACGCCCCATGATGGCCGAGGTGGGCGTGAGCATTTCGCGCATGCCGGGGCCGCCCTTCGGGCCTTCGTAGCGGATCACCACCACGTCGCCCGCCACCACGGTGCCATCGTTGATACGCGCCTGGGCTTCCTCTTCCGAGCCAAACACTCGCGCCGAGCCGCTAAAGCGGGTGCCCTCTTTGCCGGTGATTTTCGCCACCGCCCCTTCCGGCGCTAGATTACCGAACAGAATACGCAGGTGGCTTTCGGCTTTGATCGGGTTACCCAACGGCGCGATGATCTGCTGATCCATCGGGTAGGGCTCAACGTTAGCGAGGTTTTCCGCCAGCGTTTTACCGGTCACGGTCAAGCAGTTGCCGTTGAGCAACCCAGCGTCCAGCAGAATTTTCATCAGCGGCTGGATACCGCCAATCGCCACCAGCTCGCTCATCATGTAGTGGCCGCTGGGGCGCAGATCGGCCAGTACCGGCACGCGCTTACCGATCTCGGTGAAGTCTGCCAGGGTCAGCTCGACGCCGACGGTGCGTGCCATGCCTATCAGGTGCAGCACGGCGTTAGTAGAACCACCCAGGGCAATCACCACGGTCACGGCGTTCTCGAACGCCTCGCGGGTCATGATATCGGAAGGCTTGATGTCTTGAGCCAGCAGCGCCAATACGGCTTCGCCTGCAGCTTTGCAGTCGTCGCGCTTCTCTTGGGAAATCGCGTTCTGCGCCGAGCTGCCCGGCAGGCTCATGCCCAGCGCCTCGATGGCCGAGGCCATGGTGTTGGCGGTGTACATCCCCCCGCAGGAGCCTGGGCCAGGAATCGCCGTCTCTTCGATGTTTTTCAGCTCGATCAGGTCGATGTCCCCACGGGAGTGGGCGCCCATCGCCTCGAACACCGAGACGATATCGGTATGGCCCTTGCCGGGCATGATGGTGCCACCGTAGACGAACACGCTGGGGCGGTCGAGCCGTGCCAGCCCCATCACGCAGCCCGGCATGTTCTTATCGCAGCCGCCAATCGCCACCAGGCCATCGAACCCTTCGCAGCCCGCCACGGTTTCGATGGAATCCGCGATTACCTCCCGCGACACCAGTGAGTACTTCATGCCTTCGGTGCCGTTGGCAATGCCATCAGAAATGGTAATGGTATTGAACACCACGCCTTTGCCTCCGGCGGCATCGGCCCCATCCCGGGCAAGCTCCGCCAGCTCACCAATATGGCTATTACACGGCGTCACCATACTCCAGGTAGACGCGATACCTACCTGAGGCTTTTGAAAATCGTCATCGTTGAAGCCCACGGCGCGCAGCATGGCGCGGCTAGCCGCTTTACCGGGGCCATCCACCACCGGGGCAGAGTGGCGGCGGGTATTATGGTTGGTCGGCTCGGTCATCACGGACTCCTCTTCATTGCATGGCAGAGGCCACAGCTTGGCGGCGGTAAGCCGATGACGCAAGGAGAGTTCCAATATTGGGGTATCCGGATTAAGTGGTAGATGGAGCCCCTTGCTCCTTCGAACCCTTAACTCTCCCAGAAGGTTGATAGATCGACGCCGTAGTTTTTCTCAGGCTCGGGAAGACCCATGCTGTAGGTCATGGTGGCCTTGCCCAGGAAGGGGGATTCCTTGATCTGCGGCACCTTCTTCTTGTGCTTGGTGGTGTAGAGCATCCGGGCCCGCATCACCTCGAATGAGTAGCCCCGGCCATCGCGGTTCTTGTCCTTGGCCAGCCGATTGATCGACTCCGTGAAGGCGTTGGTGATTGGGGTGTCGGTTTCGAAGTAGGCCAGCACCTCCTCGCGCCATCCGCTGACGGCGCTGACGAGATCCTTCCACACCTCTTTCTGCCCCTGTGGAATGTCGTCAATCCAGCGGGCCAGCGCCTTTTCGGCATCACGCCGGGTGGTGCTGTCCCAGATGTGGTAGAACCGCTCCTTGTGCTCGTAGGCCGCCAGGAGCTGAGGGAAGGCCCCTGTCCATGTCTCCATGATAAGCCGCTCGCGATCTGAAACGTCGTGGGCACGCTTCAGCAGGATCTTCCTATCGCCCTTGAGGGTCCGCCGCTGGTTTGGCTTCAGATCCTTCCTGAGTCCCTTACGCACCTTCTCCAGGGCTTCGTTGGCCATCCGCACCACATGGAACTTATCGACCACAATGCGAGCCTGCGGCAGTACCGCCTGGACAGCACGGCGGTAGGGTTTCCACATATCCATGCTGACGATCTCGACCTGGTGGCGCTCGGTCATGCTCATGAGGCGCCTCGTCACCGCGTCCTGCTGGCGACCGGGCAGCAGGTCCAGTAGGGTACGCTCCTCCAGGTTGGTCAGGATGCAGCGGTAGCGGCGGTTCAGGTACAGCTCGTCGATCCCCAGGCAGCGGGGTGTCTCGAAACGATGCCAGGCTGCCAGGAACTCAGCCTTCTTCTTGAATATCTCGCGGACAGTCTTCTCGTCGAGGCCCGTGGTATCAGCCACGTAGGCGTAGGGGTGATTGAAGGCTTCCTTCTCGACGTGGTTGTAAAGCCTCCGCGTCATGCGGTGATCGTCTACCATTTCCGGAAGAGCTGGCCGGAACGTCCTTCCACACGCCCGGCAGGTGTAGCGGCGACGGACCACCCAGAGGGTGACCCGCTTTCCGTGGATGGGTAGGTCGCGATAGGCCACATCGCGCTTGCCGAACCTGACAAACTCACTCTCAACGCCGCATTCCTCGCAAGCTAGAGGCTCAGGAGCTTCGACCTGGTAGTGGAGATCATGCTCTTCCATCTTGGTGCCTAGGACGTGGTACTCGGGAAGGTGAAGGATGTTGTCAGGCAAGCTAGTCATGCAAACTTTCCTTGTCGACATGGTCCATAGATGATCGCGACTCTTTGACCGCGTTGTTTTCAACGAACTGAAGGTGAGTTACTCCCTTGGGTCTTCTGCTTCTCTGAGCCCTTCATGCAATGACGCAATTAGCGGGCAAGTGATATTGCCTTGTTGTGCATGGCATCTGTCGACCATTTCGCTCAGCACCTTCTCAATTCTTTCAAGCCTGTCGATCTTCTCGCGAACGTCCCCTAACTTGTGCTCTGCGAGAGCACTGGCTTCTTGACAGTGGGCGCCATCTTCCAGCCGAAGTAGGTCACTGATCTCATCCAGACTAAAGCCCAGCTGCTGCGCCGTTTTCACGAACGTCAACCTGTCGATATCGGCGGCACTATAGCGTCGAATACCTCCGGGAGGGCGTTCGGGCTCCGATAATAGCCCTCGTCGCTGGTAATAGCGGATTGTCTCGACATTGACGCCGGCCGCCTTGGCCAGGCCGCCAATGGTCATGGTGTCCGCCACTTTATCTGCATGTCTCTTCATGATGCTTGACTCCGTACCAAGCTACGGAAGTAACCTTATCGTAGCTCCCCCCATCCCGAAAGGAGAATCGTCAATGCGGACATCTAAAACGGGGCGAGGGCCCCTGGCCGCCGGAGGAGTCGCGGCCCTCCTGGCCTCGGCGTGTTGCCTCGGCCCGCTGGTGCTGATCACGCTGGGCGTTTCCGGCGCCTGGATCAGCAATCTGGCGGCGTTGGAGCCCTATCGCCCGCTCTTTATCGGCGTCGCGCTGGTGGCGATGTTCTTCGCCTGGCGTCGCGTCTTTCGGCCAGTGGAAAAGTGCCAGCCGGGAGAGGTGTGTGCCGTGCCACGGGTCAGGACGGGCTACAAGGCGATCTTCTGGCTCGTATCGCTGCTGGTGCTAATCGCCCTGGTATTCCCCTACATCTTGCCCCTGTTCTATTAAAAGGAGATCTACCATGAAAGCTCGTTTCGCCTTCATCGCGCTACTCGCCCTGCTCAGCACGCCCGCCTTAGCGGCCTTGCAGACCGTGAAGCTGTCGGTGCCGGGCATGACCTGTGCCGCCTGCCCGATCACCGTCAAGGCCGCCCTCAACAAGGTGGACGGCGTCTCGCAAGTCGACGTGAGCTACGCGGATCTCGAGGCCGTGGTCACCTTTGACGACGCCCGAACGTCGGTGGAGGCATTGACCGAGGCCACCACCAACGCTGGGTATCCATCAACCCCGACATCCTCGCAAGCGGATCGAGAGTGATCATGAAGAATCCCAAGACCCTGCTGCGCGTGAGCGTGATCGGCACCGTCCTGGTGGCATTGTGCTGCTTTACGCCGATCCTGGTGATCCTGCTTGGCACGGTGGGCCTGGCGGCGCTGACGGGCTATCTCGACGTTGTGTTATTGCCGGCCCTGGCCTTCTTCATCGGCCTGACCATTTATGCGATTTGGCGTAAGAAGCAGTTCGACGCCTGTTGTGACAACGGCTCTATCAAATCAAGGAATACGCCCCCTGAGTGACATCAAGCAGCTGCACATCGCGGTCATCGGGTGAGTTGTTTACGAGCTTGTCCGTCACGGTGAAGGAATAAGCGTGAAAGATTCGCAGAAATTTATAAGCGTCGTGCTTGGCACCGGGTTGATGGTGCTGTGTTGCGCCGGGCCAATCGCCCTGGTGCTATTCGGTACGGCGGGCCTGGCCGCGTTGGCAGGCTATCTCGATTACCTGCTGTTTGCCGTCCTGGCCATCGTCATCGGCTTACCTCTCTACGCGCGATACCACAAGCGGAAGCAGGATGCCGGCTTTACTAATGAAGACTCGGAGAAACGTGATGATTGAACTCAACGTGAGTGGCATGACCTGTGACCGCTGTGCGGATCATGTCAGGGAAGCCTTGGAGAAGCTGCCCGGCGTGCAGTCGGTGGAGGTATCCTATCCTCAGAGGACGGCATCGGTAGCCGTTGATCCGGGGACACCGGCCTCGGCGTTGACGTTTGCCGTGACCCGACTTGGCTACCAAGCTCGACTGGCCAACAGTGGGCCCACTTCCCCGGCAGGCGCATCGGTGTCCAAGGGCCGTGATGAAGACGCCCCGCACATCGCGGTGATCGGCAGCGGCGGCGCCGCCATGGCGGCGGCCCTGAAGGCCGCCGAGCGCGGCGCCCGGATCACCCTGATCGAACGCGGCACCGTCGGCGGTACCTGTGTCAATACAGGCTGTGTGCCTTCGAAGATCATGATTCGCGCGGCCCATATTGCCCACTTGCGTACGGAAAGTCCCTTCGATGCAGGCCTGAGCGCCCAGGCGCCGGTGGTGGATCGGGCCAAGCTGCTCGAGCAGCAGCAGCGACGTGTCGAGGAACTGCGTGACGCCAAGTACGAGGGGATTCTGCGCGACCACCCGGCCATCACGGTCCTGCACGGCGAGGCCCGGTTTATCGATGCCCATAGCCTGATGGTCAAGCTGAACGAGGGCGGCGAGCAGGTCGTCCACTTCGACCGCGCCTTAATCGGTACTGGCGCCCGACCGGCAGTACCGCCGATCCCGGGTCTTGCCGACACCCCCTACCTGACCTCTACCAGTGCGCTGGCCCTGGACACCCTTCCCGAGCGGCTGATTGTGATCGGCGCCTCGGTGGTGGCCCTGGAACTGGCCCAGGCCTTCGCCCGGCTGGGCAGCCGGGTCACGGTGCTGGCCCGCAGCCGCCTGCTCTCCCAGGAAGACCCGGCGGTAGGGGATGCGGTGGAGGCGGCGTTTCGCCGCGAGAGCATCGAGGTCCTCAAGCAGACCCAGGCGAGCCGCGTGGACTACACCGACAATGAATTCATTGTCGACACCAACGCCGGCACCTTGCGGGCGGATCAACTGCTGGTGGCCACCGGACGGACACCCAATACCGAGGCCCTGAACCTGGCGAGCCTCGGCGTGGAAACCGCACGTGGGGCGATTCTGGTCGATGAGCATCTGCACACCACGGTGCCGGGGCTCTATGCCGCCGGTGACTGCACCGATCAGCCGGAGTTCGTCTATGTCGCCGCCGCCGGGGGCAGCCGGGCTGCCGTCAACATGACCGGGGGCGAAGCCACCCTGGACCTGAGCGCCATGCCGGCGGTGATCTTCACCGACCCCCAGGTGGCCACCGTCGGCCTGACGGAAGCCGAGGCCATCGAGCAAGGCTTCAGCGTCGATACCCGCGAGCTGGACCTGGAAAACGTGCCGCGTGCGCTGGTGAATTTCGACACCGGTGGTTTCATCAAGCTGGTGGCCGAACGCGACTCGGGCCGGTTGCTGGGGGTGCAGGCGGTGGCGGGGGAAGCCGGTGAGCTGATCCAGACGGCGGTGATGGCGCTACGCGCACGCATGACCGTACACGACATCGCCAATGAGCTATTTCCCTACCTGACCATGGTGGAAGGGCTCAAGCTCTGTGCCCAGACTTTCACCAAGGATGTGACGCAGTTGTCCTGCTGTGCCGGGTGAACGATATGAGCGCGACCGTGGTGCCACTGGGCGGCGGCACCACGGGTTTTGGGCATGGACACCACAGGGAGCTCTGTCACGATGAACACGATACTACCCGATTGCGGGATGATGGGGGCGATGGGCTGGATAATGCCAGTGATCGGAATTGCCCTACTATTGCTGCTGGTCCTGGGCATCGCCTGTTTGGTGAAGTATCTGCTCTCTAGCAAGTGAGCGTACTGAGCGAGCCATCAACCAGCTAATCCGTTGTGGGTTGAGTTTGTCGGCCACCTTTCTCTCTCGCATACCAACCAGATAATCCGGATACCCCAATATTGCAGCGCGTTGACTGCTTAATGGGCTGGCTGTTTTTGTTGTTCAACATGTACCGTCAGCTCAAAACCACAGGCGTGTGCATAGCGCTGTAATGTTTTCCAGCCGGGGTTACTGCTTCCCCGCTCCAAGCGGCTAATGTTACTTTTTTGTGTATCCAAGCGTTTGGCAAGCTCTTCTTGGGTCAACCCGGCACGCTGGCGCATAGAAATCAGTGTGGAGGCCAAGGCAAACTCCGGTGCCAAACGCTCATACTCCGCCTCTACTTCAGGGTTTTGAAGAGCCTGCTCTTTTAGTGCTTTTAAGTTCATCATGACTGCACCTCGCGCTGTCTTGTCCGCGCTAACGTTAACGCCTGACGCGGCGTTTTTTGGCTTTTTTTGACGAACGCATGAAGAACGACAATATGTTTCCCATGCACATAACAAAACAGAGAACGGCCAATTCCCTCTTTTGCCTTTGCCCTAATTTCAAACAAACCGTCGCCCATCGATTCCGTGTGTGGTGGCCCAAGGTTAGCGCCATGAGTCTCTACCATCTCCAGCAACCGGAGCATTCTGGCCTGTATTTTGGGCGGCATACTTAAAATTTCTTGCTCAACACCTGGATAAAACTCAACCTGCCACTCCATAGCATAACCCCGCTCAAGTTATCTTTTATGATAACCCAACGTACATAAAAGTTCCTACTCCAGATACACGCGAGTACCCCCAACTTATGGCACCATAGCGTCACTGCTACCCGTGACGCTGATTGCCGTGAAGGAACGCCGCCGTATGCCTGCCAATGCTTTGTTCTCCCCCGCTCCGCTCCCCCCCGGTTTTATGGTGGTACATGCTAACCGCTTGGAAGATTTACGCGGTTTGGCGGTGGAGTGGATGCGCCGCCAGCCGCTGGGGCCGTTGGAGAACGAAACCATTCTGGTGCAGAGCAACGGTATTGGGCAGTGGCTAAAACTGGCGTTGGCGGAAGACCCTAAGAATGGCGGCGCGGGCATTGCGGCGGCGCTAGAGGTGATGCTGCCCGCGCGGTTTCTATGGCAAGCCTACCGCACGGTGCTCACTCACGTTTCGCAAAACGCCGATGCCGTGCCGGAAACCTCGCCGTTCGATAAGTCGCGCTTGGTATGGCGGCTGCTGCGCCTGCTGCCTACCCTGGCCGGGCAGCCGGTGTTTGAGCCGCTGGCGCAGTTTCTAGAAATCGACCGTGACCAGCGCAAGCACTACCAACTGGCCGAGCGGCTGGCGGATCTCTTCGACCAATACCAGGTCTACCGCGCCGACTGGCTGGATGCCTGGGCCAACGGCCACGATGTGTTGATTACCGCCAGAGGCGAGCACCGCCCGTTGGAAGAGCACCAGCGATGGCAGCCCGCACTCTGGCGCATCCTGCGTGACGATGTGGCTGCCACCCAAGGCGATGCCGGGTTGAACAGCAGCCGCGCTCAAGTTCACCAGCGCTTCTTGAAGGCCACCGAGCACCTGGAAGGCCAAGACTGCCCGCCGGGGCTGCCTCGTCGGCTGATTATCTTCGGCATTTCATCGCTGCCCCAGCAAACCCTGGAAGCACTGGCGGCGCTCTCCCGCTGCTGCCAAATCGTGCTGTGTGTTCACAACCCCTGCCAGTTCTACTGGGCGGATATCATCGAGCACAAAGACCTGCTGCGCGCCCAGCGCTACCGCCAGCGGCGTAAAACCGGCATGCCTGAAGCGCTGGATGTACTGGGCACCGGCGATGCCGATGACGCCCTGCACCTGCACGCCCAGCCGCTGCTAGCCGCCTGGGGCAAGCAGGGCCGCGACTACCTGCGCCTGCTCGATGAGCACGACGACGCAGGCAACTACCAAACCCTATTCGAGCAGCAGGCACTGCGCATCGATATGTTCGAGCCGTTCAGCGGCGAGGATCGCCACTGCCTGCTCAGCCAGCTGCAAGACGACATACGCGAGCTGCGCCCCGTGGCGGAAACGCAAGGCCACTGGCCCGCCCTGCCCGCTGCCGATGACTCCATCGTGTTTCATATCGGCCACGGCCCCCAGCGGGAAGTGGAGATTCTCCACGACCAGCTGCTGGCCGCCTTTAGCGCCGACCCGCACCTGCGACCGCGAGACATCATCGTCATGGTGCCGGATATCGACCGCTACGCGCCGCACATCGAAGCGGTATTTGGCCAACTGCCCACAGACGACCCGCGGCATATTCCCTACACGCTCTCCGACCAGGCCAGCCGCCACCGCCTGCCGCTGATGATCGCGCTGGAAAAACTGCTGCGCCTGCCAGAGCTGCGCCTGACGGTCAGCGATGTGCTCGACCTGCTGGAAGTGCCCGCCCTGCGCCAGCGCTTCGGCCTAGAAGAGCGCGACCTGCCGGTGCTGGAGCGCTGGATGGAAGGCGCGGGCATCCGCTGGGGGCTCAACGCCCAGCAGCGCCAGCGGCTGGAGCTGCCTGGCGGGCTGAGCCAGAACACCTGGGCCTTCGGCCTGCGCCGCCTGCTGCTAGGCTACACCGTGGGCGACGGCCACGCGTGGCAAGGTATCGAACCGTTTGATGATATCGGCGGTCTGGAAGCGGGCTTGGCTGGGCCGCTGGCGACGCTGCTAGAGAAGCTCGAAGCCACCTGGGAGAGCTTCTGCCAACCCACCGATGCCGCCACCTGGGTCGCGCGGCTGCGGGCACTGCTGGAAACCTTCTTTCTTACCGACGACGCCCAAGAGAGCATCATGCTCACCAAGCTGGAAAGCGGCTTGCAGCAGATGCTGGAAAGCAGCCGGGAAGCCGAACTCAACGACCCGCTGCCGCTCTCCATGGTGCGGGAGCACTGGCTGGCGCAAATTGATGAGCACAGCCTTTCCCAACGCTTCTTGGCCGGAGCGGTCAACTTCGCCACGCTGATGCCCATGCGCGCCATTCCCTTCAAGCGGGTGTGCCTACTGGGCATGAACGACGGCGAGTACCCCCGCTCCCAGCCGCCGCTGGATTTCGACCTGATGGGCAGCGACTATCGCCCCGGCGACCGCTCCCGCCGGGAAGACGACCGCTACCTGTTTCTGGAAGCGCTGCTCTCCGCCCGCGACCAGCTCTACGTGAGCTGGGTTGGCCGCAGCCAGATCGACAATACGCCGCTGCCACCCTCGGTGCTGGTGGGCCAACTGCGCGACCACTTGGAAGCCGGCTGGCAAACGGAAAACGGCGCGCCGCTGCTGGAAACACTCACCACCGAGCACCCGCTGCAGCCTTTCAGCCGCGCTTACTTCAACAGCCCAGCAAGCCGACTGTTCACCTACGCCCACGAATGGCGCGAGATGCACGCCCCGCGCACGCCACCCGCCGCTAGCCGCACGCTGCAACCGCCGGAAAACGCCCCCACCAGCCTCTCATTAGGGCAGCTAGGTAGCTTTCTGCGCGAGCCGGTGCGCAGCTTCTTTAATGCTCGCTTGGGGGTCTATTTCGAGCAGGAAGCCATCGCCGAGCTGGACGCCGAGCCCTTCGCCCTGGATGGCCTGCAAAACTGGCAGCTCCAAGACCAGCTGATTGCCGCCCAGCGCCACGCGGTGGATAACGGCCAGCCGCGTATGCAAGCATTGCACGAAGCATTGGAGCGCTTTCAAGGCCAAGGCGTGCTAGCCATGGGCGCGTTCGGCGAACGCATGCGCGCGGCACTCGCTGAACCCATGGAGACGCTTTTCAACGCCTACGAAGAAGCGCTAGACGCATGGCCGCATCCCCTGCCCGACACCATGATTCACTTCCAAGCCCACGGAATAACGCTGGAAGAGCCCCTGGGCGAACTGCGTCAGGATGAAGCAGGCCACCGCTGCCGCCTGCTGCTACTCAGTAGCAGCCTGATTAGCCAAGGCAGCGGGCGCGGCCAGTACCGCTGGAGCCACCTGCTGCGCCCCTGGGTCGCGCACCTAGCGGGCAACCTGGATGGCCCGATGACGACGCAACTACTCTCCAAAGCGGGTCATGTCACGTTAGCGCCGGTGGATGCCGAGACCGCCCGCCAGCACTTGGAAACCCAGCTAGCCGCGTGGCAAGCGGGCCTAGAAACCCCGCTACCGCTCGCACCGCAAGCCGCGTTTGCTTGGCTAAGTAAGCAAGGCACGCCGGATATGGCGCAAGAAAAAGGCCGAGAAAGCGACGCCTACGCCGCCGCCGAAAGCGCCTATGAAGGCGGCCGCTACCAAACCGGTGAAGTAGCCCAAAGCGCGTATTTAAGCCACCAGTGGCCCCGCTTCGAGCGGTTGTTCTTCGAGCAAGCCAACGGGCACACCTTTGCCACATTGGTGGAAGCGCTCTACGCCCCGCTCTTTTTCGCTGTTAAAGGCAAAAAAGAGTAAAGCCAAGCGGCTATGAGCTGCCCATACTGAGCACTTTCTTCGCCAACGCAATCATCTCCGGGTCGCCGGTGTTTTTAGTGGGTACATCGGACAGCTTCACCACTGGTAGCCAGCCTTGCCCTTCGGGGCGGGCCTCGACCATTTTGATCACCATGTTCATGGGCGCTACGCCAATATCGTTGGTGAAGTTGGTGCCAATGCCAAAGGCCATGCCAATCCGTCCTTGGCAGAAGGCGCGGATGCGCTCCACTTTTTCAGGCGTGAGGGCATCGGAGAAGATGATGGTTTTGCTCAGCGGGTTAATGCCCAGGCGCTGGTAGTGGGCAATGGTGGCATCGGCAAATTCAATCGGGTCGCCGCTATCGTGGCGCACGCCATCGAACAGCTTGGCGAACTTCTTATCGAAGCTCTCGAAAAAGGCGCGGGTAGTAAAGGTATCGGTCAGCGCGATACCCAAATCCCCCCGGTACACGTCCACCCAGTGCTCCAGCGCCAAACTGTTGGCCATTTTGAAACCAAAGCGAGCGCCGTGGAACATAAACCACTCATGGGCGTGGGTGCCGATGGGCTTCACCCCGTGGCGCATGGCCAGCAGCACGTTGCTGGTGCCGCTAAACGCCTCGCCGCCGTAGTGGCGCAGCGCTTTGACGACTCGGTCGTGCACCGCAAACGAGAAACGCCGACGGGTGCCGAACTCGGCAATCTTCAGCCCGTGCTGGCGGTACAGTTCGATTTTCTCTCGCGTGCGCTGCTCGATGAGCGCTTCGTCATCTTCCGACACGCTCACGCCGCGCAGTTGGTACCAAAGCTCGCTAATCAGCGCCATCAGCGGCACTTCCCACAAAATGGTGCGGTACCAGGGGCCTTCCATCACCACCGAGAGCTCGCTGCCCTGCTGCTCGATCGTCACTTCGCTGGGGTCGTAACGAAAGCCCGCCAGAAAATCGAGATAGGTGGGGTCTAGGTAAGGGCAGGTGGTTTGCAGGTAGCGCTTCTCTTCATCCGACAAGCGCAGCGTCACCATGCGATCCACTTCACCGCGCAGCGCCTCACCAAAACCCTCAGGAAACGCATGCTCGCCACGATTGATAAACGCGTAGCGGGCATGGGCATAGGGGAAGCGTTTAATCACGGCATTCTGCATCGTGATCTTGTAAAAATCGTTATCCAGAAGCGAGGTCAGCATGAGATCCCTTCACCAGCATCAACAGATCGCCAAGAGCGGCTAGCCCGCTAGATTACCAGTTGGCGACGATACCTCACAGCCTAACCCCTGTTTGCTATGGCTAGCAGGTGGGAGAGCGGCTATCTGCTATCGTGAGTAGAGTGCTACCATTTAAACACCGGTTTATCACTAGGAGCGGACTCCATGCGTCTTTCGCAATCACAGCGCGAGCTTATTCTGTCAGGCGTCCGTGAGTTTGTGGGGCCTTCGGTGGCAGTGCATGTTTTCGGCTCGCGGCTAGATGATAGTAAGCGAGGCGGCGATGTCGATCTGCTGCTTATATCCCCCAACGCCATCCCGCTACTCGCCTGTGCTGAGCTCAAAATGGCGCTAGAACAACGCCTCCAGCTACCGTTCGATATCGTGACCTACGTCACAACAGCTGAACCTACTCCGTTTCAAGCCATTGCACTCGCCCAGTCACGGCCAATGACGCTTGAGGTAGCCGCATGAGCCAGGATGTACTTAGCGAACAGCAGCGCTATCTGGCGCAGCTGCTTGAAGCCATTCAGCGCTGCGCTTGGTTTCTTCATCAATCACGCAAAAAAGTCACATGGCCTTTGTACGGTGATTGGTTAGCCGACCATAAAAAAGATGTCGACCTTTTTGAAACACTGGCCGCTATCAATGAGCGGTTTGCCAAGCTACAGGACTCCATTGCTTCTGCTATGCGGCACAGCGCTCTGTTGGCAGGGGAGTCTACTGACAGCTTTCTCAAAGTCCTTTCGCTGTTCGAAAAGCAGGGCGTCGTGGACGCTACCAGTGACTGGCAGCGCTGCCGCGCTATTCGCAATATTGCCGCTCATGATTACTCGACGCACTATGCACAAATAGCAGAGCACTTTAACTTGCTGAACGAACTTGCCGACGTTCTCCTTGTTACCTCAAAAAGACTAGTGACATGGAGTGCTGAACAATTGGGCATTTTTCCCGCCACCCAAGACTTCTCTAACGAATTCGACACAGTCTTTCAAACCAGCCTCTAACGCTGCTTTGCTCTTTTGCCCAGCTCTTGGCAACGCGATATAGTGCCGGTGCCTTTGGCTACCCGCCAAAGGCGCTTTGCTTTCCGCCTGCCGTGATGTTCGGAGAATGAGAATGAGCCAGCCCGCCCCGCTGAATCCGCTGACGCTGCCGCTTCACGGCAGCCGTTTGATTGAAGCCAGCGCGGGCACGGGGAAAACCTTCACCATTGCGCTGCTGTATGTGCGCTTGGTGCTGGGCGGGCAGCACAGTGAAGACGACACCGCCTTCGTACGCCCGCTCACCCCGCCGGAAATCCTGGTGGTCACGTTTACCAACGCCGCCACGCAAGAATTACGCGAACGTATCCGCCACCGGCTGGTGGAAGCGGCGGCGGTGTTTCGTCATCAGGGTGAAGACTCACTGCTTCTAGCACTGCGCAGCCAATACCCCGAGGCCACGTGGCCCGCCTGCGCCCGCCGCTTAGAGCTGGCTGCCGAGTGGATGGACGAAGCCGCCGTTTCCACTATTCATAGCTGGTGCTACCGCATGTTGCGCGAGCACGCCTTCGATAGCGGCAGCCTGTTCTCGCTCAATTTGGAAAACGACCAGCAAGAGTTGGAGCAGGAGGTAGTGCGCGACTACTGGCGCACCTTCTACTACCCGCTGGACGCCGAAGCGCTGGGCAGCATTACCGGCTACTGGAAATCGCCGGACCAGCTCCACGGGCAAGTGCGCAAACTGCTGGCCGAAAGCGAGGCCTTGGGCAGCCCGCGCCCCGCCCCCGAGCAAACCCTAAGCGCCGCCCAGGCCGAACGCAGCGCACGCCTAACCGAGTTAAAAGCCCCCTGGCCTGCCTGGCTGGATGACCTAGTGCCCGCACTAGAAGACGCCGCCAAGCGCAAAGCCTTCAAAGGCCAAAGCTTCAACGCCAAAAGCCGTGCCAACTGGCTAGGCGCGCTGCGGGAGTGGTGCGACAGCGACGCCACCCGCCCCGCACTCACCGATGCCGCCTGGAAACGCCTCACCCCAGACGGCATGGCCGAGATATGGAAAGAGGGCGCGCCCCCTTGCCCGGCTGCCTGGGAAGCGCTGGCCGAGCTGCCCGCCGCACTGAACGCCCTGCCCGAGCCGCGTAATGACCTGCTGATTCACGCCGTGCAGTGGTGCAAAGTGCGCCTGGAGCGGGAGCAAGAGCGACGCGCCGAAATGGGCCCTAACGACCTGCTCACCCATTTGGACCGCGCCCTGCAAGGCCCCAACAAAGAGGCCCTGGCCGCGCAGATACTGCGCCAGTTCCCCGTGGCGCTGATCGACGAATTCCAGGACACCGACCCCATCCAGTACCGCATTTTCAACGCGGTGTATGAGGTCGCTAAGCCCCGCCGAGACGCCACCATGCTGCTGATCGGCGACCCCAAGCAGGCCATTTACGCCTTTCGCGGCGCGGATATTTTCACCTACTTAAAAGCCCGCGAAGATACCGCAGGCCGCCACGTAACGCTGGGCACCAACTACCGCTCCAGCCGCGCCATGGTAGAGGCGGTGAACCACTGCTTCCGCTACGCCGATGAGCACCCGGCCGGGGCGTTTCTGTTCCGCGAAGAAGGCGGCGACAACCCGCTGCCGTTTCTGCCGGTAGAGGCCAAAGGCCGCCACGAACGGCTTGTTCACCAGGGCCAACCGCTGCCCGCCATGACGCTCTGGCCGCTGGAAGCCGACGAGCCGCTTTCCAAAACCGCCTACCAAACCGAGATGGCCGAACGCTGCGCCTCCTACATGGCGGAACTGCTCAGCGCAGGGCAAAAAGGCGAGAGCGGCTTTAAAACCGACGACACGCTCACCCCGCTCAAACCCTCGGATATGGCGGTGCTGGTGAACGGACTGCAGGAAGCCCGCGCCATTCGCCAAGCGCTGGCCAGCCGTGGGGTGAAGAGCGTGTATCTTTCTGATCACGATAAGGTGTTTAGCTCGCCTATGGCCGCCCAGGTAGAGCGCTGGCTGCGCGCCTGCGCCGAGCCGCTGGCTAGCTCCCGCCAGGCTGAAGCGCACCTGCGCGCCGCGCTGGCCACCCCAGTGCTGGGGCTGAGCCTTGCCGAGCTGGACCACCTGCAGCAGAACGAGCTGGCCTGGGAAGCGCGAGTCGAGCAGTTCAGCCACTACCACCGCCTGTGGCAGCGCCAGGGCGTGCTGCCGCTGGTGCGCCGCATGATGGTGGATTTCAATATTCCCGCTCGCCTGCTGGCGGAGTTTGAAGAGGGTGAGCGCTTGCTCACCGACCTGCTGCACCTGGGCGAACTGCTGCAACAGGCCAGCGCCGAGTTGGACGGCGAACACGCGCTGATTCGCTTTTTGTTTGACGCCATTGCCGACCCGGAAAGCCACGGCGACAGCCACAAGCTGCGCCTGGAGAGCGACGCGGATTTGGTCAAAGTAGTCACCATCCACAAATCCAAAGGGCTGGAGTACCCACTGGTGTTCCTGCCGTTCATCGCCAACCACCGCCCGGTCAAAGCCGAGGACGTACCGCTGCGCTGGCACGACGGCGAAGGCAACCTACAGCTCAGCTTAGAAGCCGATGACACGATACTCGCCACCGCCGACCGCGAACGGCTGGGGGAAGACCTGCGCAAACTCTACGTCGCGCTTACCCGCGCCCGCCACGCCACCTGGCTGGGGCTGGCCCCGCTGAAAGGCCTGGAGAACAGCGC
>Ga0256829_1000219_pt1 | contig 67963 bp, 57 predicted proteins | sample 131447metaG_FD_185979 | JGI IMG/M metagenome (GOLD analysis project Ga0256829, IMG submission 185979) | Hydrothermal vent microbial communities from Lau Basin, Pacific Ocean - 131-447 | ecosystem: Environmental > Aquatic > Marine > Hydrothermal vents | place: Pacific Ocean: Lau Basin | collected...
TAAAATAAAAAAAGAAAAAGAAATAAAAGATAATTCTATCAAAAAAAATGTAATTTTAAAAGAAAAAGTAAATAAAATAAAAGAAAAAATAATTAAACACAAAGAAGAAACTCAAAAAATATTAAAACAATTAATAATAAAAAAAATTGATAATAAAATTAATCAATTTAAAAATAATATAAAGTTTATAAATCTTAATAAAAATAAAAAAGCTATATTATTATCATATATAATAAAAAAAATTGATGATAAAATTAATCAAAAAGAAAATATAGCAAATAGAACAGAAATTTTATGAATTCAAATTGAAATATATAAATATTTAAAAAATCAATTTATAAAATTAAAAGAAGATGTAGAATTATAATTCTACATCTTCTTTTTTTAAATCACTATTTTTAAAAAATTTTTCAATATACAACCTTTTATAAAAAAGATATGTAAAGACTAAAACAAAAACATATTTTACAATATCAAAAAATTCTTGAAAAATAGAAACTATAAAATTATTTAAGTAAAAATTTCAATAATAAGAACTTATTTGATCTTTTATATTTTTTACCATATCTTGATTAATATTGTGATGTTGATAACTATTATATAATCATTGTATATCTAATATATCAAATATTGATGTAGTAAAAATTCATAATATAGAACCTATAATAGAAAATACAATTCATAAAATAATTGATAATAATAAAAAATTTCAAACTATTCTCCACCAATTTCAATCAGTTATTTTTACTGATCTAATAAAATCATCTTTTGTATAACTATTATTATCCACTGCAGAAGTTATTGAAAAATTTATTTTTACTCATCTATAAATCATAAAAATAAACATAACAAATAATCCAAAAAATAATATTTTCAATCAATAAGATACTAATAATACTATACTTAAATATTTTCAAATAATAAATAATACTCATCAAAAAGATATAATATAAAAGGGAATCAAAACTATATATGCAAATATATGCCAATAAGTATCAAAAGAAGGAATAATACTATTAAATCAATATTTTATATTCTCTTTTATATCAATAACTTTATCCTCAAAAATATCTTTTGTTGTTTTTATAGTTGCTAATAAAAATCAAACAAAAAATGTTATATATAACAAAAATCAAACTATTATAAAGAAAAATAATATAAGATAAAAAGGATTAGAAAATATATTTATATTATTTATAGAATTTAAATTTCAAAGTAAAACATAACTAACAAAATTCCAAATAAAAATTCATATAAATAATTTATAAATATAAATTGGAAAAACTAAATATAAAAAATTCTTTTTATCACTAAATAATAAATTATAAGTTTCTTCTATTCTATCAAAAACTCAAGCTTTTAGTTCCTTCATAATACAAAAATTTGAAATAATATATAAAACAAGTATAGTACAATTACTTTAAAAAGTAAATTTTAATTTTTATAATTTTTTTATTATGCTATTTATAATGCAACATGCTATTTTATTTGCTATTATCTGAATAATATTATTAATTCTACCTTTTGTTTTATCATTTATTTTCTACAAAAAAAATATTAAAAAATTAGCTCCAAATTTTAATATTTCAAATATAAGAGTTTTTATAGATACTTTTATAGCTTTATTATGAGCTAATATAATTACATGAATTATATCACTTTTTATATTAAATTGAATTGTATTACTAGCAATCCAAGCAATATTATTTTTCTTTATTTTAAAAATAATATTATCTAAAAAAGATTGAATAGATAAAAAAAATGCAAATCAAATTGCATCAAATACAGTATGAGCAGTATACTGAATAATGTTATTAATATGAGTTATTTTAGCTTGAATTATTATGGCATTAATTATGCATTAAAAAATAAAAAAGTTTAGCAAATTTGCTAAACTTTTTTATTTTAACCTTTCTCTCAACCACTCATTTAATTCACTAATTTTCACTATTTCTTGTTCCATAGAATCTCTATGTCTAACTGTAACATTACCTTCATCATAGTTACTTGAATCAACAGTTACACAAAAAGGCACTCAAATTTCATCCATTCTAGCATATCTCTTCCCTATTGAACCAACTTCATCATATTCACACATAAAATCTTCAGATAATTGAGAAAAAATTTCTTTTGCTAAATCTCCAATTTTCTTAACCACAGGAAGTACTCAAACTTTTATTGGAGCAACTCTTGGTTCAAATTTTAGATAAGTTCTATTATTTTCTTCATCAATAGTATAAGCATCAAGCATTGTAGCAAGTAAAAGTCTAGTTAATCAAACTGAGGGTTCAATTACATAAGGAATATATTTTCTATTTGTAACTGGATCAAAATAACTCATATCTTGTTTTGATTCAGCCATATGTGCTTTTAAATCAAAATCAGTTCTATCAGCTATACCCCATAATTCCCCCCAACCAAAAGGATATTTATATTCTATATCAGTAGTAGCATTTGAATAATGAGATAATTCATCTTGTTCATGATCTCTTAATTTCAAATTTTCTTTTTCTATACCTAAAGTATTAGTTAAGAAGTTCATACAATTATTTTTCCACTCAGCATGAGCTTCTAAATCTTTTCATGGCTCTACAAAATATTCTATCTCCATTTGTTCAAACTCTCTTGTTCTAAATATAAAGTTACCTGGAGTAATTTCATTTCTAAAAGCTTTACCAACTTGAGCTACTCCAAAAGGAATTTTTTTTCTAGAAGTTCTTAATATATTTGGAAAATCTACAAAAATACCTTGAGCTGTTTCTGGTCTTAAATAAATTGTAGAAGAACTATCATCAGTTACTCATTGAGAAGTTCTAAACATAAGATTAAATTGTTTTGCTTCAGTCCAATCTCATGGTTCACCAGTTTCTGGATTCAAAACATTTTCATCTCTCATAACTTTAGTTTGAATTTCTAAACTCCAAGATTCAGGAACTAGATTATTAACTCAATATTTTTCTTTTAAATAATTTTCAGCATCATCTAAATTTTCAATTAAATCTTCAAGAAGTTTATCTGCTCTAAATCTTTGATTTGTTTTTTTATCATCAATTAAAGGGTCTGAAAAACCTCATACATGTCCTGATGCAACCCAAGTTTGTGGATTCATTAAAATAGCAGCATCAAGTGATACCATATTTGTTTTCTTTTGAACAAATTCCTTTAACCAAAGATTCTTTATATTTTCTTTTAATAAACTACCATAAGGACCATAATCCCAAGCATTTGCAAGTCCTCAATAAATTTCAGAACCAGCATAAACAAATCATCTATTTTTTGCTAGATTAACTATATCCTGCATATTTAATTTTGTTGTCATAATTTCATTGTTAAAAATTAAAACTATAAAACCCCAAGAAATCTATAAGGTTTTATAAATTTCTTGGGGTTCTTTTTAATTTTAAAAGAACGGTTCCACCCAATTTTTTAACTTTTATAATAAATAAATATTCTATTCTGCTTTACCATCACAGACATAACAAATAAATTATTTACTATCTGCTTAAGAGAATAATTATTTTATCAGTTTTGTAAAGAATTTTTATTATTTTTATCTCTTAATATTCTATCTAATCAATTTAAATAAGCATTAATTGATGCTTTAACAATATCTTTATTTATAGATTCTTCTTCATAAATTATATCTCAAATCTTTAATTTCATATATACTTTTGCTAAAGCTTCTGTCTTTTTTCATAATGCATCAATTGTAAAATCTATTAATTCAACTTCATTTTCTAAATCATATTTTTTCTTAATAGTTTTAAAAATTGCATCAACTGGTCATACTCAATATTCTTTTACATGATTTTCAGAATTTTTAGAATAAAATATTGATTCTGCCAAAATTCTTTCTTCTCAAGTCAAAGTAACATTATAATCATCTAAACTTACATATCTTTTTATTTCAAATCAATTAGAATTTAAAAGTTCTCTTATATCATCCATTTCAATATAATCTCTAGTTTTTGTTAATTGCATAAATTTATCATAAAATAAATCTAATTTATCTTCTTCTAAATCTATCAAAAAATATTTTTTTATTGCATTTTTTAATCAAGCTCTTCAAGATAAATTTGTAAGAAAAAAACTTTGTTCTCTAACTAATCATATCTCTTCTGGTGAAAGTATTTCATAAGTATCACTTCTTTTATTAACTCAATCTTGATGAATTCAAGATCAATGAGTATGAACTCATCTTCAAATTATTGGAAATTTCTCAGGAATTCTTTCTCAAACAATTTCTGAAATTCTTGTAACAAGAGGATAAATATTTTCTAAAACTATTTTTTCATTTAATTCTAATTGAAAATAATCTCTACATTTTATTAAATTTGTAATAACTTGTACTAAATCAGTATTTCAAGCTCTTTCTCAAAATAAAGGAGGAAATGTTCATTGTATCATATCAGCTCAAGCTAAAAGTGCAGCTAAACTATTTGCACTAGCATTTCATAAATCATTATGAGCATGAATACTTAAATCAACATTATTTCAAACTATTTTTCTTGACTGAGTTATTATTTCTTTAATTTGTTCAGGTTGAGCAAATCAAACAGTATCTGGAATATTTATTATTTCAGCTCAATATTGTTTAGCTACTTCTATTACTTTATATAAAAAATCTCTTTCAGTTCTAAGAGCATCTTCTGGTGAAAACATAAGTTTTCATTTTCATTTTAATAAATCATTTGTATATCAAACATATTTTTTTACTGATTCTAAAATTTCTTCTTGATTTTTTCATAATTTTTCCCTATGACTTGGTGAAGTTCATATAAAAGTATGAATTCAATAATTATTTCCATCTTTTAAAGCTTCATAAGCTTGATTTATATCTTCTATATTTGCTCTTGCAAGAGAATAAACTCTAGCATTAACCATTTTTGAAACTTTATCTATTGCTTCAAAATCATCACTAGAAGCTCTAGCAAATCATACTTCTATAGAATCAACTCAAAACTCATCCAAAACTTTTGATATTTGAATTTTATCATCTACTTTTGCAATTTTTTTTGAACCTTGAAATCAATCCCTAAGAGAAGTATCAAAAATTTCTACTTTTTTATTCATAATTATTTATAATTATATTATAAGTTGATTTAAAATTTTCTTTAACTTTTTTTAATTCTTTTATTCTTTTTTCTTCCAAAGCTTTAGAATAATTTTCTTTTAAAAATAAAGGAATATAAACCTGCTTTATTTTATATTTATCAATAAAATAAAAATTAATATGAAAAGGAGAAAAACTATAAATACTTCAATCTAACTGAAAAGAAAAATCTAAAAAATTAAAAATAATCTCATCTCCTCAATCCAATATTATTTTTAAGTTTGTATTTCATTCAAATTTAACTTTTTCTTCTTCTGGAAGTGAATCTAAATCAAAATAAAATTCTTTACTATCAAAATTATTATTAATTTCCATTTTTTATAATTTAAAAAATTAAAAAACTCTCTTTTTTACTAAGAGAGTTTTTAATAGCAATATTTTTTATAGCTAAATTAAATACCTCTTAGGCTATTTCCTAAAAGTAATAATAAAACAGCTAATGTAATATTTACTATTCTCATATAATTATTATCTTAATTAATATATCTTATATATAATTATTTTTTTATATAAGTCAATAAAAAATAAAATTATTTTTCTATTTTTAAAGCTTCTTTATGAATTCTATTCCAAATATCTTCTATAAAGCCTTTATCTAAATTATATTCTTTTCAGGTTTCAATTTTATCATTTAAAACTTCATTCCATCTATCTTTTTGTAATGGATTCATTCATATTTCCTTTTTTACTTTTCATATTTCATCTACTAAAGTAAATCTTCTAAAAAGTAAATATAATATTTCCCTATCTATTCAATCTATTTGTTCTCTAAATATTTTTAATAATTCTTTGTTTTCCATATATCTTAATCATTAAACAATTGAGTAATATCAATTCAAAATTCTTTATCAATAGAAGCTTCATCACTATATTTTTTAGTATCTTTTACTTTTTTTACTTCTGCTTCTCTTAACTTAATAGAAAAATCAGCTATTTTAAATACCCATCATCTAGTTGCATCAGTATTATAATCTGTAAATTTTTTAACTATTCATTTTGAAACTGCAAAATCAACTATTTGTTCTTGCCAATTTTTTGGATTTTTAGGATCATAACTATAATCAAATCAAATAGCTTTTATAAGCATTCATAAAGTTTCTGTTTTTGTAATTGGATCTTCTGGTCTAAAAAGTTTATTTTTTGAAATTAAATTATTTTCAACTAAAGGCTCAATATTTACACATGCCCAAGAATTTGGTTTTGTAGATGTTAAATCTTTAAATAATCATTTACAAGTAGATGATTTTTTTAATCAAGCAACTCATCTAGTAATAGCTCAAATTTCTTGTCTTAAAACATCTGAATCAAGATTATACTTTACAGGATTATCCATATGATTATTTATAATTCATCTTTTTGCTAAATCATTTGCAGAGCTTAATTGTTCATTTGTATAAGCAAAAGCTCATCAAATTAAAAAAAATCAAAAAGAAACTCAAATTAATATTTTTTTCATAAAACTTAATAATAAAAAAATAAATACTCTTTAAATATAATATTTTTAATATTTTATGCAAAATAAAAGATATTTACAAATAAATAAATATCTTTTTAATCTCATATATCTAATAATTTTTCTATTTTTTGTATTTTTAAAAATAAATCTATTAATTCTTCATTTAAATCATCAAGTTTATCATATTCTCAATTTAAAAATAATTTTGATTTCTTTTTTTCAATTTCTTCATACTCCTTTTTCAATATCTCATAATAATCTTCTAAATTTGTTTCATCTACTTCTTCTTCATCATCTTTATCATTTTCATCATCTATAAAATTTTTATCATCATAAATTCAAACATTAACTTCTCTATTAATAAATTCATTTCAAATCAAATCTACATTATCTGACAATAAATAATCTAAATTATCTTGAGTTATTTTATTCTCAGTCTCTTCAAAAACATCATTTACTTTAATTGTATTTTTTTCTAAAAATAATATTTTATCTTTATTTTCTTCAGCTTGATTTTTTAGCTGATTTATATCATCAATTTCTTCAGTAACTAAATAATCTTTTTGTAATTTAGGATTTTGTTTTAAAACTTCAAAATATTTTATTATCAAATTTAAAAAATCTTCAAAATCATCTATACTATTAATTTTCTGTATAATTTTATCTATATCTATTCATGAATATTTTAATCTATAAAGTTTTAAAAAAATAATTTTATAAACTCTTTTAAGTCTATCCTTTTTTGATTCTACTTTATTTTTAAGTTTTAATCTAAAATAATTTTTTCATATAAATTTTAAAATCTTAGGATATATTTTTAAAACTTTTGAATTTCAAATTTCTTTCTTAAAATCATTCTTAAAATTTTCTTGTCTTTCCTCAGTCTTATCATCATTTAATTCATAATAATGATTTTTTACTATTTGTTTTTTTTCTTCACTCAAAACATTAATAGAATCTAAAAAATTATTAGTTTCTTTAAATTTTAAACTTATTTTAATTAAATCATCTTTATCTAAAATATTATGTTTTTCCAAAGCTTCCAGAACAGGATAATTATAATTTCTTCTTAAATCATTATTTTTTAAAAAAATATTTTCAAATGAGAGATTTTTATCAAGTAAATTAAAAAATTTTGTTTCTAAAATATTTTTTCTTTTAAGTTCTAAAGGGAAAATATTCAAAGCTTTTTTAAAAGAATTTTTTAAAATTTCTTTATCATTTAATTCTGGATTATCCAATTTTTCAAGCTGGAAAGCTACATTTATAAATCTTTTAAATCATAAATTCTCTTGAGAAAAAACAATATCTAAAAAATTACCAAATTCTTTTTTGAATTTAGATTCTATTTTATTCAATTTTTCTGCATTTTCTTTTCTTGTTTGCAGAAGTTTCAACTCAAGATTTTCTAGATTATTTTTCATAAATTTATTTTATCATAAAAATTATTTAAAAACAAAAAAGATGCTATTTATAGCATCTTTAATTCCTATACTCTTAAATTTTCCAAAGCTTTTATTCTATCATCTAAACTTGGATGACTAGCAAATAAACTAGCTAATCATCTTCCTCTTTTTGATTCTATTTTAAAAGCTGACAAATTATCTTCTTTTCAATCTTCACTATGAATCAAAACTGGTTCCATTTTCTTTAATGCTAATAATGCATTTATCATTTTTTCTTTTCCTAAAAATCTAGCACTTCCCTCATCAGCTTTAAATTCTCTATATCTACTAAAGCACATAGCAATCATAGAAGCTAAAATTCATAATAATAATTCAAAAATTATTGAAGTAATATAATATCCCCAACCAGGCTCATCAGAATCTTTATTTAATTGTGAATCAACAATATTTGCAAGAATTCTAGCAAAAAATATCACAAAAGTATTTAATACTCATTGCAATAAAGTCATTGTTACCATATCTCAATTTAATATATGAGACATTTCATGACCAATAACTCATTTTATTTCATCTTCATTCATATTATCAAGTAATCAGCTTGAAACAGCTACTAAACTACTATTTTTTGATGCTCAAGTTGCAAATGCATTTGGTTCAGAATCTTGATAAATTCAAACTTCTGGCATTTTTATTCTATTTCTTGTAGACAATTCTTCTACTATATCCCAAACTACTTTTTCTTTATTATTTAAATTTACTGCATCCTGAGGATTTATAACTTGTATATTATAAGTTCTTTTTGCCATCCATTTTGACATAAATAAACTTATAAAAGAACCAGCAAATCACCAAACTGCAGCAAAAATTAATAAGCTAGTATAACTATATCAATATCAACTTACACTTATTCAAAAAACTTTTTCAATTATAAATAAAACAATACTTATAACTAATATTACAGCAATATTTGTAAGTAAAAATAATCATATTCTTTTAAACATACTTTTTATTTTTAATTAAATTTTAATATATATTTAGAAAAAATATTCTATATTTTTAATAATTTTTGTCAAACAATTAAAATAAAGTTTTTTGAGTTTCCTCTTTAATATCTTTACTAATATTTTCCCCTAAAAATAAGTTAACTATTTCTAAATCATACTTTATATTATGTCCTACTATTAAAATATCTAAATCAAATAATTTTTCTAAAAATTCTTTTAATTTTAAATCAGATACTTTATTTCATTTATGTAATCTATTTACATAAAAAATATTTTTATCATCTAGGTAGATACTTATTCAAACTAATTTTGCTTTTATTATATTTAATGAAGTAGTTTCAGTATCAAAAACAATCTTTTTATATTTTTTTATTTTATTTAATAATAATTCCAATTTATTATCATCATCAATTATATCAACACTCAAATTTAAATCTTCCCAATTTTTTAATTTTGGAGCCTCTTTTCATAATAAGCTATGAAATTCTAACTTCTCAAATAATTTTTCAACATCATTGTTTAGATATTCTCATGGATTAAATTTATAATTATCTAAATTGAAATTATTAATATCAACATCCAATTTTATAGTTGCAAGTTTTTTACTTAAAAAAGCATTTTCTTCTGATTTTATAAGCTTTTCAAAAGTTTTTCATTTAAAAATTCAAAATATTTTTTTTATTTTTTCTTCTCAAAAATTTTGAACTAATATTTCTTTTCTTTCCTTTTCTGAAATATTCTCAAAATTATTTTCCTTTATAAAATTATAAATATCTTCTACTGATCAAATAATATTAATTAAATCAACTGCTTTTTTAGGTCAAAATCATTCAATTCAAGGAATATTATCAGCTTTATCTCATACAATAGCTAAATAATCAATTATCATCTTAGGTTCAACTCAGAATTTTTCTACAGTTTCTTTTATCCCAAACTTCTTTTTTTTCATTGTATCATAAATCTTTACATTATCTGAAACAAGACTAAATAAATCTTTATCTCAAGTTAATATATCAATTTCATAATTATTATTTCAAGAATATTTTTTAGCTAAAGTTCAAATAACATCATCTGCTTCAACTCAAGAAACCTCAATAATAGGAACTTTCATCTTTCTTACCATATCTTCAATTATTGGAATTTGACTTCTTAAATTATCAGGCATTTTATCTCTTGTAGCTTTATAATTAGAATCTATTTTATCTCTAAAAGTTCATCATTTAGCATCTTTTATAAATAAAATATAATCTGGTTTTTCTCTAATTAATTGATCTAAAAAAAATCTAGCAATACCAAAAACAGCATTTACAACTTCTCAATTCTTTGTTGTAAATTCAGGCATTCCAAAAAACATTCTATAAATAAAACTATTGGCATCTATCAAGTAAATTTTTTTCATATTTTCTTATTTTTGTTAAAATAACTTTATATTATTCTACTATAAAACAAAAAAAAGCAAAAAATAATCTTTGACATTTTTAAAAAATAAATATTATAATAGTCCATATAAAAATAGGAGGTGTAAAATGGATTAAAACTAATAAAAAGGTTTTATTGATTAACCTTTTAAAAAGCAAAACTGCAGATTGCTTAAAAAATAATCAAAAAACAAAAACAAAGGTTGAAAAATGTTACCAGAAGACAAAAAAGAGTTTGTAAAAAACAGAGTAAAATCTCAAGTCAAAAAACATTGGAAAAAAGATTTCAAGCAAATCATTCCCAATGATTCAAAAAGACTTGAAATTTATAAATCAGCATGGGCTCTCAGAGAAGAACAAGGTGGAGCAATTCCTAACAGAAAACTAATAAAACTTTTGATACTTCATCTTGGTCACTGGGATTCTAAAAAAAGAGGTGCTAAAATGCCTAATGATAACCAAGGTTATCATACAATTAGTGCAAGATAGCTACAAAAAAGCCAGGTAATACCTGGCCTTTATTTTTATCTATTTTTCTAAATTTTCTCAAAAAGTATCAACATATAATTTTTCTAATAATTCAGAATCTATTGTATGATTTTGTGATCAAATAAATCATGCTGTAACTGAAGCTAAAACTGATCATAATCTAGCACTAGTCTTCCAAGTATAACCTTCTGATAATCAATAAATCAACCCTGCTCTATATGCATCTCAGCATCAAGTTGAATCTATCTCATTTTGATTTTCAACTCATTCTATTTCATCTAAAAAATAATTATTATCAAAAATTTTACTTCATTTTAATCAATAGGTAATAATAATCTTATCAAAAGATTCTATAATTTCAGAATCTGTAAGCTCTGATATTTTCTTTATCAATTCAAATTCATATTTATTTACAATTAAATAATCTGCATATTTAAAAGATTCTATAATCTCTTCTTTTTTCATTTGAATTATTTGAGAACCTGGATCAAATAATACTTTTGATCAAGATCTTTTAAAATCTTTTAATTTCATAAGCATTGAATCAACTGAGTTTGAAGAAACAATAGCATAATCAAATTTTTCATCTACATTACAACTTACTTTATCACTATCTTGAATGGCTCAAAGATAAAAAGCATTTATATGTGAATTTTTTGAGTCTGTAGTTATAAAAGATTTAGCTGTTTTATTATTTTTTGAAAAATATACATTTGATAAATCTACATATTCTTCAAAAAATTTAGGAAAAATAAAATCATTTCAAACTGCTGTAAATAGTTTTGGTTTCAATCAAAGTAAAGCCATATTATAAGATATATTTAATGCTGAACCTCATAATTGCTCTTTTATATCAGAAACAATATAAGATAATTCTAATCAGCTATCTTCCCTAGAATCTAAAACTTCATTTAAATTATTATTTGAAAGCAAAATAGTGTCATAAGCTGTATTTCAATTTACTGCAATTTTTTTCATATAATTTATTTGATAATATATATTTACTTTATAATAACATAAAAATATAATAAAATCAATGATTTAAACTTGATTAATAGCTAAAAATAGTTAAAAATTATTATAATATATTTTAAAAAATAAAAATGATTCAAAATTTTAAAATAATATCTAAAAAAGAATTAGCTCCAAAAATATATGAAATAGTTTTTGAATCTGAAAAAGCTTTTCAATTTAAAGCATGACAATTCATAACTTTTTTACTTGAAAAAATATGATGAAGAGCATATTCTATTTTAAAACAAGAAGATAAAAAAATAATATTAATTATAAAAAAGTGGGAATTAGAAGATTGATGAAAATGATGAAGTAAATACATATGTGAAAGAAATATATGAGATAGTTTAAAATGAGTTTGACCAGCATGACATTTTCTACTTAGAGAAAACAATGAAAATAAATTATTTATATGAACATGAACTTGATTTGTTCCTCTTTATAATATGATATGTTGATCTTTAGAAAAAAAACTTAATTGTAATTTATTTTTAACTTTTTGAGTAAGAACAAGAAAAGATATTTTTTATCTTGAAGAACTAAAAAAACTAAAAAAAGAAAATAAAAATTTTGATTTTGCTATTTATATAAGTAGAGAGAAAGATTTACTAGATTTTGAATTAGAACATGATGATATAGAGATACATTCTTGATATACAACAAATTACCTTACTCCTTACAATATAAAAAAATATAATGAAATCTATATTTGTTGAGCACCAAATATGATAAAATCAACTCAAACAAAATTAGATAAAATATGATTTAACAAAGAAAAAATATACTTTGAAAAATACTAGTAAAATTTACTAGTATTTTTTATTGACTTTTATATTTTTTTTCTTATAAAATACAAAGTTCATTAAAATATATAAAAGATAAAGATAGGATGATATTTATATCATCTGATTTAATTTTGATCAAAATTAAAATTTTCCAATAAAGGAGGTGAAAATTTTTAATCAGGATTTTAGCTTCTAGGTGCATATTTATATGCTTTCAAAAAACAAAAATAAAAAAGGTAAAAATAATGAAAACTCCAATAAAAACAAAAGAAGATTTTAGTGAACTTATTAAAGTAATAACTTCAGAATGTCAATACAAAGCCCCTTTGGCTTTTGGTATTGCCAGAGTTGATTTAGGACAACTTAACCCTGAAAAATCACTTCAGGCAACTTACCCAGTAGTAAACTGGTCTGAAAACTTTGGTAGTGCTGCAGTTTTTATCTCAGCATTACAAGATCAAGGTATTGAGATTGATTTCTCTAAAAATGAAGTTGTGTATGATATCAATCTTGATTTCATTGAATACTGCCTAAATGCATTTAATCCATTCTTGGATGAAGCTACAGGTAGTGCACATAAAAATATTCAGGTTATCTCTGCAATAAAAGAACAAATGCTTACAGGTTTTGTAGAACAAGGTGAATTCAAAGTATGTTTCATCTTTGAAGATGCTCCACTTGAATCTGTAGAAGCAACATACCTCAAACTCTATGCAATTTCCCTTGCAAAAGTTGGACTTCGTAAAATCAATCTAAATGGTGCATTTGGTGCTCTTCCAAATGTTGCATGGTCTGAAGGTATCCCTATTGAGCTTGAGTATCTAAGAGAAAATGAAATCATGCTTAAAGTTATGGATGAGTATCCCCACATTGATTTTGTTGATAAGTTTCCAAGATTTTTACAACATATTATTCCAGCAGATAACACACGTATCCTAGATACAAGTAAAGTTCGCTTTGGTGCACAACTTGCAGCAGGAACAACTGTTATGCCTGGAGCAAGTTATATAAACTTCAATGCTGGAACACTTGGTACAGTAATGGTTGAAGGTCGTATCAGTTCATCAGCTATTGTTGGTGCAAACTCAGATGTTGGTGGTGGTGCATCTATCCTTGGTGTTCTTTCTGGAACAGATGGAAATCCTATCAGTATTGGAGAAAACTGTCTTCTTGGAGCTAACTCTGTTTGTGGAATTCCTCTTGGAAATGGATGTATCATTGATGCAGGATTAGCAATCCTTGAAGGTACAAAAATCATCATAACTGAAAAAGAACTTGATAAAATCCATGAAGTAAATCTTGATTGGATTCCTGTTGATCAACTTTTAAATGATGATGAAGAACTTGAACAAATAGATTCTGAAAATATTTTCTATATCTTCAAAGGATCTGAACTTCAAGGCTTAAATGGACTTCATTTTAGACAAAACTCTACAGATGGAGAAATTATCTGTAAAAGAAGTACAAAAGAAGTAAAACTCAATGAGGAGCTTCATCAATAAAAAAGAGGGGCAAGGAGGCCCCTTAAAAATGATTTAAATATCATCTTTTCTATCTTTGTTTTTTATATATTTTAAAAGACCTGAATAAAAATCAGGTCTTTTTTATAATACCAATTCAAGTACACTTATACTATTTTCCATAGCAAACTCTAAATTATCCATATGATCATCTTTTGCTTCACTATCAGCTCAATCTGATACAGCTTTTATAACTACACATTTATCAAGCATATTATATGCTCTAGCAACTGATAATATAGCAAAAGCTTCCATTTCAACAACATCACCAGAATATTTTTCTCTTAATTCTTGGACTTTATCTTTATTATCTATAAATTGGTCTCAAGTAAGACAAACTCATGATAAAATTAAACCAAATTTTTGTAAATCATAGTTTTCTCAAATAGCATAATCCAAGAAAATTGGTTTTTTAGCATAATCTAAATACTCACCTTCAAAAGGTAGATATAAATCATGTTGAATAAAAGTATTTGGAAGAAAAACGTCTCCTACTTTTACATCTCCATTATCCAAATTTCAAGCTATTCAAATATTAATTAATTTATATACATCATAATTTTCAAATATATAAGTAGTTGCCAAACTTGCTTGAACTTTTCAGATTCAAGATAATACTAATATTATATTATTAGTAGCATCTTCATCATAATCTTTTCTTTCTCAACTAAAAACTTTTATTCATTTAGGAATAGATTTATCATTTAATACTTCTTTTAATCAATATTTTTTTATAATTAAATCTGCTTCTTCCTGCATAGCAGTTATTATAACTTTTGTTAATTTCATATATATTTATTTTTAATTACTTATATTTATTATATTATATATATTTTTTTAAAATTATAAAGTTGAAAATAAACAAAAAAATAATAAAATCACTTTTATAATTATAATTAAAATAAAAATATGAACTCACATTTAGTACAAATATTTTCATTTGGTATATTATCATTTATTGTATGATTTGCAATTGCTCCTTTTTATATAAGACTTTTACAAAAAGCAAAATTGGGAAAGCAAATAAGAGAAAATGCAACAATATGAAAAGCAACAGAATTTTTCAAACTTCATAAAGATAAAGTGGGAACTCCAACTATGTGATGAGCTTTAATACTTTGAACAACTTTTTTAATGGTTTTAATAAGTATTATATTACAAGCAACTTGAACAATATCAAATTCTCTATTAAACAAAAAAGAAACATATCTTATACTATTTACATTATTTACAGTATGAGTTTTATGAGCAATTGATGATTTTATGAATATAAAATGAATCTGAAAAACAAAATGATTATCAGCTAGATTTAAAATGTTTTGGTTAATACTTTTTGCTGTTTTATGATCACTATGGTTCTATTTTAAATTAGATTGGGCAAATAAAGATTTAATAATACCATTTTTACAACATTGAATTCATATATGAATTTGGTTTATTCCATTATTTATATTTGTCATAATAGCATCAGCTAATTCTGTAAATATATCTGATTGACTTGATTGACTTGCTGGTTGATTATTATTATTTGCTTATGCTGTTTATACATACATAACTTATGATCAAGGTTTATTCCTCTTATCTGCATTATGTGTATCTATAATTTGAGCATTAATTGCATTTTTATGGTTCAATGTAAAGCCTGCAAAATTTTATATGTGAGATATGTGAAGTCTTAGTTTAGGTGCAGCATTATGAATAATGGCAATGATAACTAATACATTGTTTGTTTTACTTATAGTATGAGCTATTTTTATATTTGAAACACTAAGTGTAATAATTCAATTAAGTTCAAAAAAATTAAGAAATTGAAAAAAAATATTTAAAATAGCTCCTTTTCATCATCATCTTGAAGCTATTGGTTGGACTGAAGAAACTGTAGTTTTTAGGCTTTGGCTTATTGGTATGATATTTGCAATTTTTTGAGTAATTTTCTATATTTTACAAAAATAATTTCTTTTATATTATTTATCAAAAATATAAACTAAAAAATAAATATGTGATTTAAAATGATAAATGAGCAATTTAAATGTGAAAATTGCTGAAAAGAAATAATAAAACATCCAGAAGGTTCTGCAAGAAATCATTGTCCTTTTTGCTTATATTCTAAGCATATGGATAAAGATTTTCCTTGAGATAGAAAATCAGAATGTTTATGATTAATGAAACCAATTTGAATAGATAATAAAAAAAACAAATGATGGATGATAAAACATAAATGCAATAAATGTGGAAAAGAAATCTTAAACAAAATTGCTCCTGATGATAATTTTCTGGAGTTTATACAAAAAATAAACAAGAATTTATAAATTCTTGTTTATTTTTTTAAATATTTTAGAAAAATATATCATTGCTTTCAATTATTATCCTTATCTTTTGAACTTATAACTTTTACTTTAAAAAATCATTTTTTATGTAATAAAGTCATTTGTTCTACTGTATCTCAATAATATAACCAAGCATTAGTTATTTTCCAATATGGATCTTTTTTTAATTTTATAGATTTAACATTTACTTTATATAAAAATTTTTTACTAGAATTATTATATTTATCTAAATTAGTATTTTTTACTGAATTAAAAGTAATTCATCAAATATTTTTCTTTATTTGCTCATAACTAATATTTCTTCATCAAATACTATTAATTTTTGTAAATTTAATATTTATATCTTTTTTATTAGTATTATTATTAATAGTTTTAGTTTTAATTATTTTAACTACTTTTTTAGTTTTTAAATTTGATTTATAAATATCTTTTAACTCAGACATTCTTTTTAAAATAATAGGCTTCAACATTTTTCTTAGATTTTTATCTTCTACAAAAATAGAATAATAAATAATTATTGAATCCAAATTATCAATTAATCTAGTTTTTATACTATTTCTTTTATAATCTTTAGATAAAATATTTCTTGCAATTTTTTCAAAAAAATTATTTACTTTTTTATATTTATCTCAATCTAAATACAAAAGTTTATAATTTCAAATATATTTTGTTTTTATAAGTTTTGATAAAATTTTTCATGATACTTTATCAAACTCTTTTATATTTACTAAATCAGCTATTGTTTCATTAAATTTATCATCTTCTTGATCTGAATATTTTTGTAAATCCATTCTAAATTTTGTATTCATATATATCATAGAATCTTTTACATTTGACATTGACCATTCATAATAAGGATCATAACCACAAGTTTTATCATAATAACTTTCTGAAAAATCTCCATAAGGACAATTATCTTTTATCAATCTTGGCCCACCTCCTCATCCTGAATATTTATTTTTATTTGTATTTTCTACTGTTGAAGTATTTCAATTATTATTTTGATTAATAACTACTAAATTTCAACTATTATCAGTTTCTAATAATAAATAATATGAAAAGTGATTAGTTTTTATTTTATACTTTCAATTTTCTTTTACTAATCAATTCATAGTAGTCCAAGTATCTAAATCTTCAGAAGTATAAAGTTTATATTTTTTATTTATATCTAAATTATCTAAAACTATTTCAACTCAAGTGTTTAAATTCATTTTAACTCAAGGAATATCAGAACCTACTTTTAAAAGTTTTCATATTTTTAGATTTTTTATATTTTTTCCATCTATTTTTAAACTATCATCTAAAACTAAATCTGAATTTAAATCTGTTGGTAACATAAATCATCACTTCCATTTTACTCAAGAAAGTGTTTCAATACTATCTACATAAGTTCAACTAGAAGCAATTATTTTATTTCATTCTCAAATTAAAATGCTTGTTCAAGTTTTTGATAAATATATTTTTTGATTAAGAACTTTTGATGTAATTCAATTTCTGAATAAACCAAAAAATGTATTTGTATCTTTTGGAAGTATATATTCATTGGCAGAATAAATTCTTTTTGAAGAAACAAAACTTCAACTTAATACTTTTTTATTATATTGATTATCCAATAATGTAATCTTATAATAATACTTTTTTCATTCTTTTATATTTCTGAAAGCCAATTTTACATTACAAACTCATAAATCATTTTTTTTATTACAAACATTATTACCATAATATCATCTTGATATAGCATATTGAGATTCTTCATATAAATTATTTGGATCTTGTCCATATTCTAATTTAAGATATGATGCCTCACTTGGTATAAAATTTTTATCATTTATATTAAAATTAACATGAGCTATTCTAAAATCATCTTGTACTTCCCTATTAAATTTTGAAACACTTCCAAAAGTCTTATTTAAATATCATGTAAGGTAAATATTTCAATCTAATTTAGATGTTATATCTACATCATAAAGTGATTTCAAAATAGTTTTCCAAACTGCTCTATTATCTATTCAAACTCAAAACCAATTATATTTTGAATCTATAAAATCCATATTTCATAAGAAACTAGTTTTTAAGCTTTCTTTAAGTTTTTGATTATTTGTAATAATAAACATAGTTCAAGCTTGACCATGATCAACTCATTGTGTAGTATTTAATTTAAATGTTCTTCAAAATTCAGAATATAAAACAATAGTTACATTATGATTATCTTTAACTTGATTAAAAAAATTACTAACTAAACTTACTACTTCTAAAAATACTTTTTGCATCCTAGATTTAGAATCTGAATGTACATCATATCAACCAAAAGTAGGGATAGAAATAATTTTTCATACATTTTGATTTAATAACTCTTTTACATAATCAAACTTAGATTGTTTAGATCAATTATAGCCATATTTTCAAGTTTTTTCATATAAATTATTTGAAACATTATTTATCAAAAGCATTTTATCATATAATCATTTCAAATTAGAAGGATATTCTCTAGTAGAATATATATTTTCTAACAATGATTTAGTAGTTTTATCATTTTTATAAATATATGATAAACTTCAAATTCATAAATATTTTCATCATCTAAAAATAGCTGGATTATTAGAAGCAGAAATTACTAATCAATCTTCAATAGAAGTCTTATTTAATATAGTATCTCATAAAATTCATTTTGTATCCTCTTTATTTTGTGAAGCATCTAAAGAAGCCATTTGATATGTTGCAAAATCATGTCATCTTGAATGATTTGGAACTCAGATTCTATTTACTACATATAAATCTTTTTTATTCATTAAATTTATAAAACCTGTAAAAGTTTTATTTATATAATATCAAGAACCAAAATCTGATATTTCATTTTCAAACAAAGCACCACTTCATCTTAATACTTTATATCTAGAATATTCATCTTTAGGTCAATAAACACTTAAAGGATCAAATCATCAACTAAGTCTTAATAAAATAAGTTTATTATCATTTAATTTTAATGTATTTGAACTACTAGAAACTGTAACTGAACTATCTTTATATCAAGAATTTAAAATATATTCTGGTTGATTAAGCAAAATCCAAATAACCCCAAAAATTTTATATCTATCTTTAGAATCAAACTTAACTTTGTTAGCAGAAGTATCTGTTGTTAAAAAATTTATAATTTTATTTCTAATTGTATCTGATAAAGTAGTATTTATATACAATTTATCTTCAAAATATGAAATAATTTCATCAGGAGTATATCATCTTTGAATATTTAAAAAATCTATACTTCAAGTATAAGTATTATTTACTCAAGAAAGATATATTTCCATTTTTGGAAAATTAATTTTAAAATTATTAAAATTATAACTTTCTCAATTTATATTAATTTTATTTTCTCAAAGTAAAACTCTTCATCAAGTTGAACTTAATCATCAAGAAAAAGTTAAACTATTTAAATCAATATATCAAGTAATATATTTTACATCATTTGAATCAAAAGTAATTTTATTCTTTATGAATGGATATCAAGAAAAAATAGAATCATTTGATACAAAATTTGTTAAATTAATTACTGAACCTGAAAAAATATCATAAGCATATTTTCTAGCAAAATCTTTTGAAACATAAGTCCAAGCCAATCAAATTGAAGGAGTAAAAAATAATTTATTATCATCAAATCAAGATCTACCAAATATTGTCCCAGGATGATAAGGATACCAACTCAAATTTGTTATATCATCTAATATATAATATTTCTTTATTCAAAATAATTTTGTAAGGTTTCAAACTAATTCTATTGGATTTTTAAAAATAACATCATTTTTATGATTATAAAACATATCTGAATTTAAAATCCATTTAACAACTGGAAGAATTTTAAAATCTTCTTGTATTATTTTATTTGATATTGTATCTAATTCTGACTTTGTCCATTTTTCTCAGATATAAAATCTAAATAATTTATCTGCTAAAAATAATGAAATAGCTTTTTGTCTTTTTGAAAAAATATAATCAATTATATTATCTGGTAATCAATTATTTCAATTAATAGATTCTTTAAGTTTTTGTACATCAATTAATCATCAACTATAAAAAGGAAAACTATCTCAAGAAACTAGTGCTCAAGTTAAAAACTCTATATAATCATTTGTATTTATACTGTTATCATAGGTAACTTTATGATTATCATCTGATTTAAATCAAACTAAAATTTTAGCAAAATTATTTATTTCTTTTTCAGTATAATTTGGAGTATCTCAAGAAGCAAAATTCTCTCATACTTTATATTTTCACATAAGAAATAATTGTAAAAGTTCTCTTGAATAATTTTCATTTGGACTTTTAGGATTTTTTTGATTTAAAAGATCTAAGTAACTACTAATTGAATAATCTCATTTTTTTCAATTATAAAGAATTTTCTTTACTAAAGTTTTATAAGATCAAAACATATTTTCATATATCAAATCATGTGTATCTTGAACATCTTGTAAAGTAATTTTTTTACTACTACTTGTATCAACTGAAAAAATATCTTCAAAAAGTAAAAACAATTTTTCCTTTACTTGATAAGGATCATAAGATTTTCTCAACATATAATACTGATCTTTATGTGAATCTGGATAATATCAAGTTCATAAAGTTAAACCAGATAATGTTTTATTATATTGAGTATAGTCAAGTCCTCAACTTGAAAATAATAAATTTATAGCTCAAGTTCTGCTTCAAGCTTGATATAATTCATCAACTTTTGTTTTATCTACAACTATTAGTGATTTTTTAGCTAAATAAGTAGCATCATCATAAGTCCAATCAGCATAAGTATTTGTAAAAATAAAAATTCAAATAAGTATAAATAATAATTTTTTCATAATATTTTTTTATAAAAGTATTTTTTTAATAAGCTATTTTATTTGATTTAAGATAATCAGATATAAAATTTGAAATAAAAGGAGCAGGTTTTCTAAATAATTTTGATTTAAAATCAATAATTGTTCATACATCAATAAGTCATGAAGCTTGAGTCTTTATTTTTATCCTATTATTTAATAAATCATCTATATTTCCATAAATTGAACCAGTTATAAGTAAAGTATTATTACTAAAATCTCATTTTATTTTTCATCAAACTCAAGATTTTTTTATAGAAATATATGTTCAACTTACTTTTTCAACATTTGATTTTATAATTATATTTCATCATATAACCACAAATGCTATATTATCATCATATAATAAATTATGACTTATTATAAAATCTCAATTTTGAATTATATAAGTTCTAGCTCAAGAAAAAGTTGAAGGAATGTTATTTATTAAATTAAAATTTTTATTTTTTAATATAAATATATTTTTAAATCAATTAAAATGTGAAAAATCTGAAAATAAAGTGGTTGTTCATAAATTAGTATTATAATTATTATCAATAGATAATAAATTATTATTAAATTGATTTCATATATTTAATTGATTATTTATAACATCTAAATTATTTATATTTGAAGAATAATTTGACAATTTATCTGTTACTCAAAATCATACAAAATTTTTATTCTTATTTTTATTTGATATTGCAACATTATTTATATCTGAAATAAATTTTGTATTTGATATAAAAATTCATCATCATCATATATCAACAATTGATGGCTTTGATACTCTAATATTTAATTTTGCTCAAAAATTATCATATAAATATCAATTTTCTTTCAATGTAGTTATTATTTTATTTTCTCAATAACTATCATTTTGGTTTATATTATTCTTATCTGCTAAAAAAAGTGGTAAGTGAGTAAAACTAATTTTTGAAAATGGGTTTAAAATTTTATTTATATTTTCACAATAAATCTTATTATTATAAATTCAAAAATTATCTCAAAATATATGTTTTACACATAATTTATCTATAAAAATATCATAATCTGAATTATTATAAATATATGGTTTTATTCATATTTTTTCAAATGGATTTTCTTTATCTTGAACAATTATATCATCTATAGGTCAAAAAACTATTTTTCAGTGATTTAAAATATTTACTTCTCAATTTGAATTTATATTTTTAAGTATATTTTTATTTAATTTACAATTTGATTTACATATCAAAGGAAAATTTCAATATGAATCTTTTTCACATTCTTCTCATCTATTTTTCTGAATTATTCCATCTCAACAATATGGAACTAAAGGGGCAATACATTGATTTCTAGTTTTCCATCAAGAAAAAGTTTGTTTTGGAGAAGCTATACTTGATAAAGTAGTTTTTGTGACATAACATCTAGGATTATTATAATGATTACAATAAAAATTTGCTTTTTTATTTCAATTTCAATCAAAAATTCATACTCAAAATTTATATGTTCAATCTCAACAATCTAATCTAAAACTAGAAACATTATTATTTCAAAAACAAGTTATATTATGTCATGATATAGAAATATTATTACATATTGCTGAACTTGCTGAAACTTCAGTTGTACAGATAGAATTGCATCAGTCTCAGGATATATTATTTCAATCATCACACTCTTCATTTCATTCAATAACTCAATCTCAACAAACAGATACAGTATCAATTTTGCAAATAGAACTACATCAATCTCAAGATATATTATTTCAATCATCACACTCTTCATTTCAATTAATAACTCAATCTCAACACCAAGAAGAAGTAAAATTATAACAATAAGTTTTTGTTTGAACAGTTGATAAATTAAAATATTTCTTTAAAACTCACAAATCAGTATTAACAAGACCTAAATAATCATTTAAATGTGGTTTTATATAATAATTCCAATCAAAATTTATATAATTTAAACTATTTGAAACTTCATTTACATAATTCATTTTATAAAGTATTTTTCAAATACTTATTGATTTTGTTGCAGGATGTCATATAACTTTTAAATCTTTTGTTAAAAATAATAAAAGATTATTTGTATTTCAAGGAATATAATTAGTTATAAGTCATAAATCTTGATTTCATAAATGTAATAAATAAGTAGAATTTAATTTTAATATTGTAGTTGAAAAATTTTTTGAAAGAATATAAGAATTATTTGTTAAATTATCATAACTAAGACCATAATTAAAAATTTTTCAAGAATAAACATTATCTTCAAAACATCTATCACAAGAAATTCAATTAATTTTATCTGTAACTAAACAAGATCTTTCAATAGGATTAGCAAAAACAGTTAAAAAATTTAAAAATATAAAAACAAAATATATTTTTATTATTATATTTATTATTTTATATATTTTTTGACTAAACATTTTTTTATTGTTTATTATATTTATATTTTATATATTAAAATATTAAACAAGAATGTCAAATAAAAATTTTTATAATATTATTATATTTGTTTTTAGAAAAAAAATATATATTATAAATTTTATATTATACTTATTTTAAAAATAAATATGAACTTTAATATAGAAACATTTCTTCAAAAATATTATTCAAAAAATGAAGCTATAATAATATGATGTTCAGCTTGACCTGATTCAATGTTTTTATTGTATAAAATTTTAGAAACTACATATAAAAAAAATTTAGTAGTTTGTTATTTTAATCATAAAACTAGAGCAGAAACTGAAGATGAAGAATTATTTTTAGAAAAACTTTGTAAAAAAGAAAATATTGCTTTTGAAACTGCTAGTTGTGATTTTGAAAAAATAAAAAAACTTTATCCAAGTAAATCTTTTGAAGAATTAGCAAGAGAAAAAAGATATCAATTTTTTGATGCTATTTTATGAATTTATAAAACAAATAAAATTATACTTGCTCATCACCTTGATGATAAAATAGAAACTTTTTTCTTTAATTTAGCTAGATGAAGTAAACTTACTTGATTAATAAATATGACTGAAAAATCTTGAGCTATTTTAAGACCACTTTTAAAACTAGAAAAAATTCAAATCCAAGATTATTTAGATAGAAATAAGCTAAAATATTTTGTAGATCAAACTAATTTTGATAATGAAATAACAAGGAATTATCTAAGAAATGAAATAATTCCTAAATTTTATAAAGTAAATTCAAATTTTAAACAAAATATATCAAACACTTTAAATCAATTTGAAGAAATAAAAAAATTTTTAGATGAAGAAGTTAAAATATTTTTAGAAAATCAAAATCAAAAAATAGAAAACACAAAAAAATATAAAAAAATTTATGAAATTTTTAAAGATATAGAATGATATAAATGATGATTTTTTATAGAAGATTTTAATAATCTAAAATCATTATTACAAAAAGAACTAATTAGATATATTTATTATATATCAAATAATAAATCTACAATTGGTCTAAGTGAAGCTAATATTTCTGAAATCATAAAATTTTTAAACTGAAAAAATAATAAAACTATTAAGGAAATAAAATGATTAAAAATGTTTAAAGAAAATGAGATAATAATGTATTAAAGATAAAACTATATCTAAAGATTATGTGAAGAAAAACTAAAAAACTTGTTTTTCTTTTTTTTTGCATAAAATATTTATACTAAAAATTTTATATGCTATAATAATATAAAAGCTAGTATACTAAAAATATCAAATTTATATTTTTATATATTTATAATTTAAAATTATTTTATAAATAAAGCTAGTATTTACTTTCTAAAAATTTACATGAGTAAATTCTTTAAATCAATCTTTTTTATATTAAGTATTATTATTTCAATATTTAATATTTTTATAAATAAATCATATGCAAACAGCCAAGAAAACATACCTTTTATTGTAACTGCATATTATTCTCCCCTACCATGACAAAAACATTATATAACTTGAAGTTACTGGTGAGATAAAAGATTAAATTGAAAATGACATACAACTGCATCATGAAAAACACCATTTTTCTGAATTTTAGCAGCACCTAGTAAATATCCATTTTGAACAAAAATATATTTTGAATGATACTGAGTTGGTGTAGTTGAAGATAGAGGATGAGCTATTGTAAAAGCATGAGTAAGATGACATGCTTATGATAGAATAGATATATGGATGTGATATTGAGATGAATGATTACAAAGAGCATTAAATTGGGGAAAAAGAACAATAGAAGCTAGAGTTGTATCAACAAAAAATAAAACAAACTTAAAATTTGTTAAAAATATCATTTTTTGACTTGCAAATATAAAAGTAAATCCTGAAATACATAAAAAAAGTGATGTAATAAAGCTTCAAAAAGCATTAACAAAATTTTGATTATATAAATGAAATATAGATTGAAATTATAAAAGTATAAAAAATACTTTAATAAATTATCAATTAAAACATAAATTAATTAGCTCAAGATATCAGGAAGCAGCTTGATGGTTTTGACCTAAAACATATAAATCTATACTAAGACATTATTCTTCAAAAGATGTTATAATAAAACAAAATATCAATAATATTATTGAAACAAACCCTAAAATCAAAATAGTTTTGGAATCACCAGAAATAAACTTAAATTGAGATAAACCTCAAATTTCTGAAGTTAAAAAAGTACAAACTCTATTTAAAAAATTATGAATTTATAACTGAAATATAAATTGAAACTATAATAATATAAAAAATAGAATAATTGAAATTCAAAAAGAAGCTTGAATTATAAAGAATAATAATAGTTGGTGAGCTTGATATTTTTGAGAAAAAACAAAGGCTGCATTAATTAAATATTGTGAAAATAAATATTATCAACATACAATTGTATCAAATAGAAGAAAATTAAATAATATAACAATCAAACAAAAAAGAAAATTAAATAAAATTGTTAGTATAATAAAAAATTATATAAATAAAAAAGCTTGAATTGATACAAATAGAAAGAATTTTATAAAAAAGAAAATTGAAAAAAAACTTTTAGTTATAAAAGAAAAAGTAAAAAAAACAGATATAAGATTACAAATAAACTATATAATAGAAAATATATAAAAAAGAAAGATGACTCATTGTAAAGTTATCTTTCTTTTTTATATAAATAAAATATGTTAAAATTTAATAAATATTAAATATAAAAATAAAAACAAATGAAAAAAATTATTAGTTTTATAATAATAACATTACAAATAATAGCTTTTATTCCATGAAAAACTTTTGCAAACTCAAAGCAAAAAGATAGATATTTTATTGTAACTGCATATTATTCTCCTTTACCTAATCAAAAGCATTATTTAAAAGGAAATTATACTGCTGAAAAAAGATTAAATGGAGAATGAATAAAATGAGCCTCATGAAAAAATGTTTTTTCTTGAATGTTGGCATGACCTAAATGATATAGATTTTGAACAAAAATCTATTTAGATTGACTATGAGTATGAGAAATATCAGATAGATGAGGAGCAATAGTACATGCTTGAAATAGATGATATAAACATGATAGAATTGATTTATGGGTATGATATTGAGAAGAAGGCCTAAAAAGAGCATTATATTGGTGAAAAAGAAAAATAAAATGAACTATAGTTAATAGAAATAAAAAAATCTCAATAAATATAAAAAAAATTCCTTCTCCAAATTGGGCTACAAAATGATTAAAACAAATCTCAAGTATTTTCAATACTCCCCTATGAAAATGATCTAACAAAGAAAAAGTAATACAATTACAAAATTTTCTACAAAATATTTGATTATATAAATGAAAAATTGATTGAATTTATAATTCAAAAATCATTGATATAATTTATAACTTTCAAATAAAAAATAATCTTATAAAAAAACAAGAATTATATTGAGCTTGATACTGGTGAAGAAAAACAAGAAATTTATTTTTAAGAAAATATTTAAACTGAGATTTTGATAAAAAAGAAAAAATTATTAAAAAAATAAAACAAATAAAAAATTTAAATATTTTTGATAAACCAATAAAGACAAAAAAAGAAATAAAAAATCTACAAAAAATATTAAATCAATTATGATTATATAATTGAAAAATTACTTGAAAATATAATAATATAAAAAATATTATTTTAAATTTTCAATTAAAAAATAAAATAATAAAATCAAAAAAACAAATTTGAGCTTGATATTTCTGACCTACTACAAGAAAAACTTTAAAAAATAAATATCAAGAATATAAAAAATTACAAGAAGAAAAAAAACAAGAAGAAGAAAGAAAAAAACAATTAGAAAAAAAATTTAATACTTTAGAAAATCTAGCAAAAAAACAAGCAAAAAAAGAAGTAAAATCAATAGAAACTCCTAAATTTTGAGAAATATCAGTAAAAGTTAGAAAACTACAACAAAGTTTAAAAAAATTATGATATTTTAACTATAAAGATACAGCTATATTCTGAAAAATAACAAAAAAAGCTTTAATAAAATATCAACTTAATAAAAAAATAATAAAATCAAAAAATGATATAGCTGCTTGAATTTTTTGACCAAAAACAAAAGAACAATTACAAAATGATTTAGCTTTATTGATTTTAAATCAAAAATTAAAAAATAATAAAGAACTTACTATTTTTAAAGAGAAAAACACTCTTAAAATAGCAAAAATCCAAGATAAAAATAATAAAATATAAAAAAATGACTCACTATTAAAATTAAGAGTCATTTTTTTATATTTTATTCTCAAGCTCAAACAACAACCTTTGCATGTCTTAAGACTTTACCATCAAGTTCATATCATTTTTCAAATTCATCACATATAATACCCTCTTTTTTACCAGGAAGAGTAGTCATAACTTCATGTTTATCTGGATTTGATTCTTTTCATAGTGATTCAAAAGGTTTAACTCACATTTTTTCTAATTCAGAAGAAACTTTCTTATACAAAGCTACAACTCATTCATAAATAGGAGTATTTTTATTTTCATCAAGTGTAGAATTTATAATTCTCTCTAAATCATCTAAAACTGGAAGAACTTTTTTCAAAATATCTTGTTTTAAAAAGAAAATCATCTCTGACTTCTCTCTTTGTGTTCTAGATTTAAAATTTTGAAAATCAGCTTGAGTTTTAAGTAATTTATCCATACAACTTTCATCTTCTGGATTTAATTCTTCTTCAAGTTTATCTTCATCAATTTCTCAAGAAGTATCTTCTATTTCTTCAATTTCTTCTTCTATTTGTTCTTCAATTTCTTGTTCTTCTAAAATTTCTTTATCTTTATGTTTTGCCATAATATTTTTTCATTATTAAAATAATCTAGTTTAACTTATTATAATTGTAAAAATTAAATTACAATTTTTTTTATTATTTATTTTAGCACCTTTATATTTAAGTGCTAAAATAATATTCATTTTTATAAATAAGTCAAATATAAAACTTTACTTTTTTTTCTAAAAATATAATATAAAATAAATACTTTTATATATAAAAAATAAAAAATGAAAATAATAACTTGGAATGTAAACTGAATAAGAGCAGTTGCAAAAAAAGGATTTAAAGATTTTGTTAAACAGGAAAATCCTGATATATTATGTATTCAAGAAACAAAAGCCTTTGAAGATCAATTTTTAAAAGATAAAAACCTTTGAGAATTACAATGATATAAATATATTTGGCATGCCTGAGAAAGAGCTTGATATGCATGAACTGCTATTTTTTATAAAGAAGATATAAAAGTTATTAATTTAAAAAATAATTTTGACAATATAGAACACTTTTATGCTGATTGAAGAGTTACTGAGATAGAATTTGAATATAAATGAGAAAAAGTAGTATTATTTAACTGATACTTCCCTAATTGATGAACAAGAGCAGACTGAACTGAAATGGTTAGTTATAAATTAGATTTTTATAATCATTTAATAGATTATTCAAGAAAGATAAAAAGACAATGAAAGCATATAATAATTACTTGAGATTTTAATATTTGTCATACTGAAATTGATATTGCTAGACCAAAACAAAACCAAAATTCTATTTGATTTTTACCAGTTGAAAGAGAAAAAATTTGAGAACTTATAAATGATTGAAATCTAGATGTATTTAGATATTTTTATCCAGATAAAAAAGATGTTTATTCTTGGTGGAGTTATAGAGCAGGAGCTAGAGAAAGAAATGTTTGATGGAGAATTGATTATTTTGTAGTTGATAAAGAATTTATAAAATATATAGATGATATAAAGTATATGACTGATATAATGTGAAGTGATCACTGTCCTGTTGAATTAAAATTAAAATAATTATAATGAACAAATTTCAAACAACATTTTTTGAAAAATATGTTCCAGAATGACAAGAAATTCAAGCAATAATTCATGAACATTGGATAAGAATAATTGATAATCTTATATTAAATCTTTGATTATTAGTTTTTATACCAACTTTTTTGTTTTATTATTCTTATGCTATACAACAAGCAGTACCTTTTTATATATTTGAAATATATTTATTATTGATATATATAAAAATTATTTATGATATATTTGATTGGTATAATGATGTCTGGTTAATAACTGATAAGTGAGTTATTGATTTACAATGGAGATTATTTAATACAAATATGAAAACAGTTGATTTTGAACATATAGAATGAGTTGAAATAGAACAAAATTGAATATGGGATACAATATTAAATAAATGAAATATTATAGTTCATAAAATATGAGAAGAAGAATTTAAAATGATAAATGCATCAAAACCTTATATTGCAATTGATGAAATAGAAGAAAAAAGAGAAGAATTTTTAAATCCAGAAGATGAAGTTGATAAATTTGATTTAGTTATGGATACACTAGCTTGAGTTATAAAACAATATATGTGAAAGAATAAAAATATAAATAATAAGCAAGAGATTCAAAATAATCAAGATTATGAAGAAAATATTGAAAATAAACTTAATACAATAAAAGAAAAAGAATGAACAATTGATTTAAGATAAAAGCATAGTAAAAATACTATGCCTTTTATTCTTTTTAGTTTTATATAATTAAAATATCATGTCAAAAATTAAAGAAATATTAAGAAAACTTCCTAATAACCCATGAATATATCAATTTTTTAATAAAAAATGAGAAATAATTTATATATGAAAATCTGTTAATCTAAAATCAAGAGTAAATTCATATTTTAATTGAAAAAGTAAATTAAATTTTGCTAAGCAAAAAATGGTAGAACAAATAAATGATATAAAATATATAATAGTAGAAAATGAAACAGAAAGTCTTATTTTAGAAACAAACCTAATAAAAGAACATCTTCCAAAATATAATATTTTAATGAAAGACTGAAAAAATCATGTCTATATAAAAATAACTAATCAAGATTTTCCTAAAATAATAAAAACAAGAAATAAAGATAATAATTGAGAATATTTCTGACCATATATATCTTCAAATGATGTTGAAAATATATTAAAAATAATAAAAAAAGTTTTCTGATACTGAGTTTGAGAGTTTAATTTTTTTAAAAATAAAACCAATTACAATTTAGATGAATATTTATTTGAAGGAAATATAAAAATAAATAATGAAAAACAAATAAAAACTATATATTTTGAAAAACTAGAAAAAATTAAAAATTTTTTAAAATGAAATCATAAAGAAGTAATAGAGCAATTAAAAGGACAAATGATGAAATATGCTCAAAATCATGAATTTGAAAGAGCTGATATTTTAAAAAAACAAATTGAAAGTATAGAAATACTAAATGAAAAACAAATAGTTAGAGAATGAGTTAGTTGAGATTACAATGTAATAAATTATATAGAAAAATTTGATAATATATATATTTGATTAATAAAAATAAGAAACTCTAAAATTATATGATTTTATCCATATGAAATAGAAAATAATTTAGAAGAAGATATAGATTATATACTAAATAATTTTATACAAAAAATATACTTAAATTCTATTTTAGAAAATTCTGAATCCAAAAAACCTATACTTTTAATATCAAAACAAATAAAATTACAAGAAAATATATTTTCAAAAATAAGAATAGAGAATCCTAAAAAATGAACTAAATTAGATTTATTAAAAATGGCTTATAAAAATATATATGAATATGCATATAAAAAACATCTAGATAGTTTAAGTGTAAAAAATTTTACAAAACAAACTATGAAAAATATTTTAGATTTATTATGATTTAATCAACTAAATAAAAATATAATATTTGAATGTAATGATATAAGTCACTTCTCTTGAAATTTTACTGTAGCATCTAGAAGTATTATAGAAAATTGAAAAACAAATCCTAATAAATATAGAAAATTCAAAATAAAAACACTTAAACAACAAGAAATAAATGATTTTGATTCTATGAGAGAAATAGCTCAAAGAAGAATAGAAGAACTTAAAAAATTAAATAATTATCCTGATTTAATAATAATTGATTGATGAAAACCTCAATTAAGTAGTGTATATGAGATTTTTAAAAATTCAGAATTAATTCCTAAAGAAAAAAGAAAAATTCAATTAGTTTGAATTGCAAAAAAAGAAGAAATATTATATACTCTAAAAAATTGAGTATTTAAAGAAATAAAATTAGAAAAAGATAGTTTAGAATTAAGACTAATTCAAAAAATTAGAGATGAAGCACATAGATTTGCTATAACATTTAATAGAGATTCAAGAAATAAAGCAAATAAAAAAAATATATTGGAAAGTTTACCATGAATATGACCAAAAACTAGAAAAAAAATATTAAAAGAATTTTGAAGTGTACAAAACTTAAAAAAACAAGACAGAAATAAACTAAAAAATATATTAAATAAAAATATAATTGAAATACTTGAAAATCATTGATTAATATAAATCAATGATTTTTGTTTTTTAAAAATAAATATGTTATAATAATATAGTATATCCTTATATTTAATTATGGCTAAAAGACCAGAAGAAATTAAATACATAAATGATAAATTAAAAAAAGCACTAATTATAGAATCTGATTGAAAAAATACTTTAATTCCAATGAGTAAAGATATAAATCAAATTAAAGATACAATTAGTGATATTTTAGATTGTACTAATATATATCAAAAAATTCAAAATGAAGTAAAAGAAAGAAAAATATATAAACTTTGAGAAACTATAACAAAACATTTATTTTGAAGTATAGATAACTCTTTTTCTTATGAACAAAAAAGAGAAATAATAAAAAATAATATAATAAAAAAATTAAACTCTAAAAATAATATAGTTGTACTTATAAATAAGAATAGAATTATAATTATTGATACTTGAAGAGAAAAAAATAAACCAAATCCAGAGAAAAGATTTAATTGATTCTCAAATGAAGATGTTGATTTATTTATTGAAAATAATTTACCTAAGAAATTTGAAGCAAAAGAAATATTAATTGAAATATTAGATGAAATAGATTTTAATAAAATGGATATAAAATCTATAATATCTTTTATAAATAATGACTATAAATGATATTTATTACATTCATATATTTCAAAACTATCAAGTAAATATAAAATTGAAGAAGAAATATCAAAAGCTATCTCATGAAAATTATTAAGAGAAAATTTCAATATAGCAAAAGAATATATTGCAAATATATTTTTTGATGAACTTTTAGAAAAAAGATTAAATCAAAAAAATATATTAGAAGAAATAAAAAAAGAATTAGAAAATAAAACAGATAAACAAATAATAAAGATTAATTTTGAAAATTTTGATTTAAAAGATATATATAAAAATTATCATTTATTATTAACTAATATAATTTATGATAAAATTCAAACTTTTTTTAATTCTCAACTCAAAATAGATAATTTCATAAAACAACAAATAATAAAAAACTATATTAAATATATATTAAAAACAACAGAAGAAAATTTAAAAAGTTTATTAGCAGAAAAATTAATAGAAAAAATTGTTGAAAATATAAATAATACAAATGATAAAATTATATTTAAAAATATAATTAACATATTTAATTTATTATCAAAAAATAATCCAGAAATAAAGTTAAAATTTGATTGAAAATATTATGATTTAATAAAATTAAAAAATGAAATATGAAATATAAATTCTATAAATATAAGAAATGAAAATGATCTTAAAAAAATAAAATCATTAAAAGAAAAGTATAAAATTGATCATAAATATTCAAAAAAAGAAATACAAAAAAAGATTGATAAAAACATTAAAGAAATAAATAAATTATTAATAGATACAGAATATACAAATATTGATTGAAGAAATATTTCAACAATTGAATTAAAAGAAAAAATTCAAGAACTAAGAGATGAAGTATCAAAAATAGATATAAATATCAAAAAAATAAATTCAAATTTTGTAAAAAAGAATTTAAATATAATTCCTCTAAAAAGATTAGAAGAAAAAAAATCAAGAAGAGAAAAATTTATTATAAATATATTAAAAATAATAAAATTATTAGAAGATAATAATAATCTAAAAAATTATATCAATAAACAAGAAGAAAATATAAATCAATTAAAGCAATTAGAAAAAAAAGAAAAAATTATACAAATTGAATTGAAAAATAATAATGATAAATTAAATGCTATGAAAGAACTTTTAGTTGAAATGATTAAAGAAATAATATAACTTTACAAAAACTAAAAAAAAAATATTATTAAATAAATAATTAACAAAATATAATAATATGAGTAAAAACTTCCTAAAAAAATATGAAAATAAAAAAAGATTATCAAATATTACAATAATTGTATTAGCAATAATTATTGCTTTTTCAATTAACTTTTTCATTATAGATAATTCTCAAACTTGAATAAATCTAAAAACAAGTGTTTTAGATACAAAAAATATAGTAAATAAAGCTGATTTATATATAGAAAAAAATAATTCTAATTCTATAATACTAAGAAATTCAAAAAATTTAAAAAATACAAAATCATTAAGTTTTTCATTAATTTATAATCCTGAAAACTTAAATATTAAAAAAATAAAATGTAATTCAAATGATTTAATTAAAATAGAAAACCAAGCTTGAATAAAAGCTATTATTATAAATTATAATAAAGATATAAATATTCAAGCAAATACTAAAATATGTAATATAAATATAGAAAAGAAAAATAATAATCCTGAAGAGATTAATTTAATAAATTCAAACTTTACTGATAAAACTTGAGAAACATTTTTATTATCAACTTCTTGAATTACATTATAAAACATTCTTAGTTAAACTTAATTAGTTAGATAATCAATAATTTTATGCTTTTTGATACACATTGTCATCCAAATCTAGCAAAAACAAAAGATAAAAATCAAATAATAAAAAACTTCTTTGAACAAAACAAAGAAGCTTTTTTAAACTTTATATGAACTAATCCTCAAACAAACATAGAAGTATTAGAATTATCTAATAAATATAAAAATAGTTATTGTAGTATATGAATACATCCTTGTGATATATATAATCTAGATTTAGAAAAAGAAATTTTAAGAATGGAAAATCTAATTCTAAATGACAAAAAAAAGAAAATAATTGCAATTTGAGAATGTTGACTTGATTATTATTGGTTAAAGCCTGAAAATGATGAAAAAATAGCAAAATATATTTCTGAAATACAACAAAAAGTTATAAAATTAAAAAAAGATTTACAAAAGATATTTTTTAAAGCTCAAATAAAATTAGCTAAAAAATATAACTTACCAATTATTATTCATAATAGAGAAGCTAAAGATGATGTATTTGAAATTTTAGAAGAAACTTGATTTAAAAACTTTATTTTCCATTGTTATTCTGAAAATCTAGAATATGCTCAAACATTACTAGAATTATCTCCAAATTGTAAAATAAGTTTTTCCTGAATAGTAACTTTTAAAAATGCTAAAGAAGTTCAACAAACTGCTAAAAATATACCACTAAAAAATATTTTAGTAGAAACTGATTCTCCATATCTTACACCTACTCCATTTAGAGGTAAACAAGAAAATGAACCTGCTTTTACTAAATATGTCTTAGAAAAAATTATAGAATTAAGAAGTGAAGATTCTAAAGAAATAGAAAAACAAATATTTAAAAATAGTTTAAAAGTTTTTAATATAAAATAAAAAATGAATAAATATACAGAAATAATATGAATGATAGCTGCTTTTTGAACCACATTTTCATTTTTACCACAAGCAATAAAAACAATTAAAACCAAAGATACAAAGTCACTATCCTTACCAATGTATATAATGTTTACAATTTGAGTATTTTTATGGTTAATATATTGAATACAAATTAATTCTTTACCTGTAATATTAGCTAATGCATTAACTTTTATATTTGCATTAATTATATTAATATACAAAATAATCTATAAATAAAATGTCTATTGAAAAGTATACATCTTCTATAATAAGACCACATTCAAGAAAAATAATAACTCAAGCTGAAATTATAAAAGAAAAAGTTGAAAATAATTTATTTATAGATGAAGCTCCTAAAAGAAAATTAATAGAATGAATAACAATTGATTGAGCTTGAAGTAGAGATTTAGATGATTGAGTATGGGCTGAAAAAACTTCATTTTGATATACACTTTTTGTTTCTATTTCAGATACATCTGAATTTATAAAACCTAATAGCATTATTGATAATTATGCTTTTAAAAGACCAAGCAGTATATACTTAAGTACTCATAATTATCATATGATTCCCAAAATATTATCAACTGATATTTTATCTTTAAATAATCATAAAGAAACTTTAACTCAAACTCTTGAAGTAAACTTTGATAAAAATTATAATATAATAAATACTAATAATTTTGAATCAGTATTTTATAATAAAAATAGATATGATTATGAAGAATTTGATTCAGATTTTTATAATCCAGAAAGCCAATATTTTGAAACATTACATATTTTATACAATATAAGCCAAGCATTAAAACAAAAAAGAATAAAAGCAGGAGCAAATCCATTATTTAGAGAATGTATTAGTATAAAAATAGATAAAAAATGTATAGAAAAAAAAGATAATATATGACAAGAAATAATATCAGAAATTGCTATTTTAAAAAATAGTATTGATGCAATAGAAGCATATAAAAATAAAACACCTATATTATTTAGATGATTCAAACCACAATTAAAAAATAAAATTACTTGAAATATAAACTCAAATAGATGATTTTTTAATTTTAAACCAACATATCATTTATGATTTAAAAATCTTTTTTATACATATAATACATCTCCTATAAGAAGATACTCTGATATAATAAATCAAAGACAAATAAAATCAACAATAAGGTGAGAAAAGGAATTATATAATATAACTCAAATAAGAAATATTGCCTTAAAAATAAATACAAATATAGAAAAAATTATATATTCACAAAAACAATATAATAAAGAAGTTTTTGAAAAAAGAAGTGAAAGATTATTAAAAAAATTAAAAGAAGATAACTTTGAAAATATATGAAGTTTATGAGAAAATACTTTTTTTCATTTAATAAGATATTTTATGTATTATAATAATTCATATTTTTCAAATGATAAAATAATAAATGAGATATTATATAGATTAGAAAATAATTTGCTTGATAAAAAAACTATTTGATTATTAAAAAACTCTCCAAATAATATAGAAGGCATAAATATTTTTAAAGAAATTATAAAAATAAAACAAAAATCTAAAAAATAAAAAGATAGTAAAAATTAATTTTTACTATCTTTTTATTTTTTTAAAAGCTTCCAAGTCACAAAAAGTCTTTTTAAAATCTTCTGGATTTCAATAATCTGCAAAATATTCTTCCCAATCATGATATCAAGCCTTTTTTCTAGCATGTTTAATAGGACACCAATATTTCTCTGTTCTACCTGCTATTTCTACTGCATATTGAACCACTCAATTAAAATATGAACAATACATACAATTTATTTTCTGTAAAATATTTAAATAAGCTAAATCCTTTCTATCAAAAACTATATAATCAGATCTTTTAACAAGAGGAATTTTATATAATCTAATAGCTGTTTCTTGATAAATAAATAAAAATAAATCTAAAATAACAGCTGGAACTATCATAGCATAAATAAAAGGAATTGATAATACCTCCCTAACTCTAGCAGAAAAAATTGATTCTAAAATTGATTTTTTATATTTTTTAAATTCCTTTACCTTATCCTTATTCCAAATAATTTTTCTACCCTCAATTTTAAAACCATATTTTTCTTTTAATTTTGCATATTCTTTCTTTAATTCAATTTTCTTTTGATCAATATCATGTAATAATTGATTTATTCTATTTCTCATTTTATTATTTTTATTAAATTATTATTATAAAAAATCTAGATAAAAAATCTAGATTTAAATATTATGCACATATAGCTTAAAATGGTAAATCATCAACTGAAACTTCATCATTTTGATTATCATTTGAATCATTAACTTGTTTATTTGAAGTATTTTGATTATTATTTGGATTATATTCATTAAGTGTAAAATAATGAGTATCTCCATATTGACCTACTTCTCTTCTTTTACTCATAGTCATATTTACATAACCTTTTTCATTTGCATATTGTTGTAATTTTTCAACATTAAAACTCATATTAAAAAATTCTCAAAATTGTCAATTTATAGCTTTACAAGAAGCTCATTCAATATATGTTTTTGCCATATCTTTTTATTATTAATTAAATTTAATTTATTATTATATTTTTACTAAAAATTGCAAAAATATCTTATTATTTTTTGTTAAAAACTAATTTTTATTATTTTTTCTTCTTATAATACCTCTTTTTTCAAGTTGATTTTCTAGTTTTTTTCTTGTATTTTTCTTTTCAATTTTCATCAAAATCTGTATATCAAAGTATTTTAGTTTTTGAAATAACCTCATTCTTATAATCTATATCTTCTTTTATATTTATTTTTTTATTTATAAGCTTTTCAATTTCTTTAAGTTTATCTTCCTCAGTTTTTGTACAAAAACTAATTGATATTCATTTTTTTCAAGCTCTACCTGTCCTTCAAATCCTATGAACATAAGTTTCAGACTCTTTAGGTAAATTATAATTTATAACAAGAGATAATCAACTAACATCTAATCACCTAGAAGCTATATCAGTTGCAACTAAAACCTTTATATTTCAATCTTTTAAAGATTTTAAAACTCTTTGTCTAGCATTTTGTGATCTATTCCTATGAATATTATCTGCTGAAATTCAAGCAGTTTTTATATATTCTAAAATAAATTCTGTCTCATCTTTTGTTCTTACAAAAACAATTATTGATTTATATTCTTTTTGTTTAACTAAATATTGTAAAAGTTTTCTCCTATTACTACTTGATACCTTATAAACATATTGATCTATATTTTCTGTAGTAGATGATACTTCTCATACACTAATAAATTCAGGATTGTTTAAAATTTCTTCAGATAATACTTTTATCCTTTGAGGCATAGTAGCAGAAAAAAGTAATGTTTGTCTATTTTCTGGAATTCTTTTTATTACTTTTTTTATATCATCTAAAAATCACATATCAAGCATAATATCTGCTTCATCAAGTACTAAATACTTAATATTTGAAAGTTTTATATATCATTGACCTATTAAATCTTCTAACCTTCAAGGAGTTGCAACTAAAATATCAACTCACTTTTGCAAAGCTTTCACTTGATGAAATTGATTTACTCATCAAAAAATAGTTGTAAGCTTAAAATTTGTATTTGTACAAAATGAAGATAAATTTTCTCAAATCTGAATAGCCAATTCTCTTGTTGGAACTATTATCAGTAATTGTAATATTCTTTTTGATTTTCAACTAGTATCTCATTTTTCTTTTCTTTGTTCATACATTTTATGAATTAATGGTAAACCAAAAGCTAAAGTTTTTCAACTTCATGTTTGAGCTGTTGCCAATATATCCTTTCATTTTATAACAAAAGGAATTGTTTTTACTTGAATTTCTGTTGCCTTTTGAAAACCTTGTTTATCAAGTGCTTTTAATAAAGGATTACATAATCCCAAATCTATAAATTTCATTTAATCTAATTTTAATATTATTTTCTATATTATAACTAAATTAATATAAAAACCTAATTTTTAGCATAAATAAAATAAAAACTTGTAATTTTTTTTTATTTCATATACTATAAGTCAATTAATTAAAAAAATAATTTAGTTAATGAATTTATTATTAACATATTCAAAATATGCAAGATACAACTAATGTATTACAAGGTACAATTAAAGTGTTAAAAGAAGGGTTTGGTTTTTTAAAAGTTGAATGAAATGATGATGTTTTCTTTCATGCTAATAACTTAGAAAATATTGATTTCAATGAGTTAAATGAAGGTGATACTCTTGAATTTGAAATTTGAGAAGGAAAAAATGGAAAATCACAAGCAGTTAATGTAAATATTGTTGAAGTAACTACTGCTGAATAATCAAGAATATAAAAAAATACTTTAGTTTTAATTAAAAAAACTAAAGTATTTTTTTATATTCTTTCTGGAACCTGTATATGACAAATATTTAAAGCATTTGTTAATACTTTTGATACAGCTTTTGTAATAAATATTCTATGTGTAACTAATTTATCATTATTAATAACTCTATGAGAATTATAATAACTATTATAATATCTAGATAAAGTTAAAACAAACTCAATTATAATAGCAGGATTAGAGTTTTCTGAAGCTTGTTTTACAACAAATGGAAATCTAGTTATTTCATTTAATATTTGTTTTTCTATATTATCTAAACTTTCAAAATCTACATCTTCAAATTTTATCTCATCTAAGTTATCAATTTTTGCCAAAATACTATTAGCTCTAACTATAGAATACATAACATAAGCTCAACCAGATTCCTCAAAAGTTTCACAAGTTTTTTGTATATCACTACTTATTGCAACTGGATTTTTCTTATCTGATTTAATATCATTAAAAATAATTGAACCAATGGCCATTTTATAAGCAATACCTTCTATTTGTTCTCTTGTAAATTCAGTACTATTTTTATACTTATTTTTAAAAAATTCAATTGATTCTGTTATAAGTTTTACTACATTTGAAGCTCAATCTCTACTACTTAATTTCTTTTTAGTTTTTGCATCTACATAAAAACCATGATAAATATGTTCAAATCAAATATTATCTAAACCTATTTTTTTTGCAGATTTAAATAATTTATCAAAATGTTCTCCCTGTTCTTGTCCTACTTCATATATAATTTTTTCTGGAGAGAAATTATCAGCTCTATATTTTATAGCTGCTAAATCTCTAGTTGCATAAATAGAACTTTTATCTGCTTTCAAAACTACAAATCTTTCAAAATTATCAAGCAATACAACATAAGCTCAAATATCTCTTAATATCTCTTCTTTTGTAGCTTCAAATATTTTCTCAGTTATTTCTTCTTTTTCTAATTTTTCTTTAAGTTTTTGAATATCTTTATCAGCTAATTCTTGATTATATAATACTACCTTTCCTTGTTTTTCAAGATTTTCTATAAGCTCTACTCAAAGTGGAGCATAAAAACTTTCTCAAATTACATAATCATGATGAATACCTAAAAGATTATAAAATTTTTCAAAATCAGCTAAACTCCATTTTACCATTTCTTCCCAAAGCTCTACTACCTGAGTATCTCCAGACTCTAATTTAGAAAATTTTTCTTTTGAAGCTTCTACATAATCATTATATGATTCTAAAAAATCAGAAAAACTTGATGTATCAAAATATTTTTCTAAATCATTTTTTGAATTATTAAATTCTTCTTCAGATTTGCTAGATTTTTCAGCTTTTCTGTAAATAGTATAAATAAAAAACAATAAATCATTTTTATTTTTAAATTCTAGTAATTGTTCTTGCCATCTTAAATATCACTCAATCAAAAAACCAAAACCTCCCCAATCATTTATATGATTTACTCTGTGAGTTGCATATCAATTTTTTTCATAAATATTTGCCAAAACATGCCCTATGATTGTAGATCTAATATGCCCTGCATGTAAGTGTTTTGCTACATTTGGAGAACTATAATCTACAACTATATCTTTTGATTTTTTTAAATCATTTTCTCAAAATTTTGAATCTTTTAAAAATACATCTTTTACAGATGAAAATAAAAAATTATCATTTAAACTAATATTTAAATAAATTCAAATTCAATCAATTTTTGAAATAATATTTTCTTTTACAAGTTTAGAATTATTTAAAAAATCAATAAGTTTAGGTACTACTTCCCTAACATAATCTTTTTTATACTTTTGCAATAAAGCTGGTATTTTTACACATAAATCAGCATCAAATTTATTTCTATCCACATAAGTTAATTCTAAATCATTTTTTGATTGTATTACTTCATCAAAATCCTTTAAAACTCCAAAAAGATTATCTAAAAATAAATTAATAAAATAAGAATCAAAATTTACATATCAATCATCTTCTCTTTTTTTTCTTATATCCTTTATTTTTTCTAAAGTTTGTTTATGTAAAGCATTATTTAAATCTTGTAATTTATTAGTTGTCATCTAAACATTATTATTTATAAAAATTTTTACTATCTTAACAAAAAAAGTATTTTTTTCAATTTTAAAAACTTATTTATTATTAAACAATTCTCAAAGTTTTGTTAATCAAGAAAAATCTGCTTTTATAAGTGCAAAAGAATCTGGATCATCAAATTTTTTGTATAAAAAATGAATTAAAGAAATTTGTGCTTCTTTTTTTACAAACTCAATTAATTTTTCTGTAAGTTTTATTTTATCTTGTTTATTAGAACTATGAGCTCCATATTCTGTAATCCAAGTTTGTTTTGAACTATCTTGAAATTTAACTGCTTTATATCTTGCAATTCTATTTTCAACATCTTTTAAAGTATCTCAAGTTGAATAAATATGATAAACAAAAGCATCAAAGTTTTTAGCATTATTCCCTACAATTTTATTCCAATCTTTTCAGTGCTTATTATTTATTTCTCTTCAAGTCATAACTACTCAAATTTTTACATTTGGAAAAGTTTGTTTTAATTTTTGAGTCCAAGAATTTAGGGTATTTACATATTCTCTAGCAGTAGGAAACTTTTTTACATAATCACTATGTTTTTCTCAACTTAAATAAAACTCATTTCACATTTCTAAATATTCAATTTTTATTCATAAATTTTGAGCTTGTTTGAGCATTTTTATTTGATTATCTAAATCACTAGTAATCATATTTAGCACAAAAATAACTTTAGCATTTGTAGCTTTTTGCAATTTAGCCAAATCATTAAGCTTATGTGCTGTTCTATTTGGATTTTTAGTAGAAATTCATTTTTCCCAATCCCAATATTGAGATACAGTTCCTCCTGGGTATCTAATAATATCAGTTTTTAATTCCTTAATTATTTCTATTTTTGTATTATCTAACTTAGGTAAAAATGACCAATTTATATTATATCAATATATTTTTTCATTTTTAGTAATATTTTTATAATACTCAATTTTTTGTTTTATTTTTTCTTGTAAATAATTTAAAATATTTACAAATTTTATAGAAGGTTTCTTTTTTTGTCTTATATCTTCTATTCTAGAATTTATTTTTTCTAAAATCAATATTTTTTTAGAATTTTCAGAATATTTATTATCCAATTTTTTATAAAATTTTTCTAAAAGTCCATCTATTTTTGTTTGAATTTGTACTGGAACATGTGTATTTTTTTCAGCTTTTGTGAAAAATGTAGTTGTATAAAAACTAGTAAATAGTATTAAAAAAAATATTGTTATTATTTTTAAAGTTTTTTTCATGGTATTAAATTTAAATATTAAAATTACATTATTTATTAAAAAATTTTTGTTTATTTTCTTTATTTGAATTATTTATATAATCCTTCATATTTGAAGTATACATATCTATATATAGAATCTTATCATCTATACTTAAATCCAATTTTAAGGCACATATATTTCAAATAGATATACATCTATTAGTATCTATAACTTTTTGCAATATATCTAAATAATTTTTATCAATATTTGTAGTAGCTATAAAAAGAGAAAAAGTGTTTAAATCTAATATATAATCATTTAATTCATCAGGTGAAATAATATTTATTTTTTCATTATAATGCTTTAAATACTTCAATTTACTCCTTGAAACTATAGAAACTTTTCAAAAATTTTTTAATGCTAAATCAAGTGAATCTTGAACCATAGCTCAAGAACCAATAAAAATTAGATTTTCTTTATTTTTATCTTTTTTTAAAATAAAATCCATTGCAAAATCTCAGTGATTTTGGGAAAATAAATCTTTTTTTAATCTTAAATCTAGTGCATTTTGAAAAGCTTTTGATAATAATATATATAGCTGATTATCTTTATATTTATAATTTGATAAAATTTTATCTACTTGTGAAATAATAGCATCTTCAAACAAAATTTCAGAATTATATCATAAAACTACATCAAAAAAATGTTTATAAATAGCTTCTTCTTCATCTAAAAAAACAAAATCTGCTTTTTCTAAAAAATCTAATTTTTCCAAACTATAAAATTCAACTCTATTACAAGTAAAAAGAGAAATTATTTTTTCATATTTTAAACTACTTGATTTTAATAAATCTAAATCAAGTTTTATCTTATTTTTTTTATATTCAGAAAAATAGCAATACATACTTTTAATTAAAAAATTTAAACATTGACTCTACCCTTTTTTCCAACAAATTTTTATCATTAATTTTTATTATTTGATATAAATCAAATGATTTCAACCTTCAAGTTATAAAAAATCTTACAACATTTGAAAATATAATTATATCTACATTATATTTTTTAGCTATATCTTTTAAAAAATTAAAAAAATCCTTTGAATTACCTAAAAAATCTAAATATTTTTTTATAAAATAATCAACACTAAATCTTAATTGTTTTCTACTAGTATGTCTTATATATTCTTGTAATAAATTGTAATCATAATCTATTTCTCAAGTAAAAAAATATCAGTATATATTTAAAAAATCACTATATTTTATTAAATCTTTTCTTGGATTTGATATAATATTATCTCATCTCTCAATTGACAAAACATTTAAAAAATAATTTTTATCTTGTTTAATTAAATCAAAAATATCAGAATCATATTCTCTAGAATATTTTTTTAATTCTTCAAATAATTCATTTTTATTAAAATTTGCAATAATATCTTTACTAAAATAATCTATTTTCTTTTCATCAATCAGTGGACCAGAATTTGATTTTAATTTATTAATTTTTATGTTTTTATCTCTAGAGGCTATATTTTTATAATATTTTATAAATTTTTGATAATCTGATTTTATAAAACACATTAAATATTGCTTAATAGCTGAAACTGGATATCACTCAGAAGCATAATAACTTAATAAAGCTTGTTTATGTTTTCTTTTACTTAATTTTACTCTAGATTTTCAAGATAAAATTTTTATTGGTGAAATATGTGCAAATACTGGCTTTTTAAAGCTAAAAAATTCAAAAAGCTGCATATAAACATTTAATGAAGGTAACCATTCATCTCATCTAATAACATGAGTAATTCACATTAATCCATCATCTATAACTGAAGCTAAAAAATAACTAACAGCTTTATCTTGTTTATACAAAATTATATCATTGTCATTTTCATGAATTTTGATATTACCTTTTACTATATCATTATAATAAAAAGTATTATTAAAATCTCAGTTTGATTTAAGCCTAATTACAAAAGGTTTATTTAACTTTAAATTTTCCAAAACATCATCTAAGCTTCTATTTCTCCAAATAGCCCAATGACTATAATACCCTATTCTAGTTTTTAATTTTTTTTGTAAATTTTTTATTTTCTCCAATTCATCAGTAGTTGTAAAGCAAATATAAGCTTTATTATTTTTCAATAGATATTTCAAATAACTTTTATAGATTTCTATTCTTTTAGATTGTATATAAGGTCAGTTATTTCAGATTTCATTTCAAAACTTATCCAATCATTCATCAAAATAGACTTGATAGTAATCAAACATTTTTAAAATATTTTCTTTTGCATTTTTTAGTTCTCTTTTTTTATCAGTATCATCTATTCTAAGTAAAATTTTTCAATTGGATTTTTTAGCAATTTGTTGAGATACAAGTGAGACATACAAACTTCAGATATGTAAATCTCAAGTAGGGCTTGGTGCTACTCTTGTAACAACTTCTTGTTCTTGTTTTTTATATTTTTTTTGATAATAATCTATATCTTTTAGATTCTCTGAAAATATATATTTTATGATGTCATCTATTTTAGACATAATATAAAAATAATAACTTAATAATATAACTATATATAGATTATTAAATTATCAAATAATAATTTATTTTTCAGGATTAAATAATTGACAATAATATATCTTATATATAATTATTTTTAATAAATCAATAAATAAAGCTATGGAAAAAATTAATTATTCTAAAACTAAAACTTTAAAAAATATAGAAAAATGATATAAATTTGAATTATCAAAAAAGATATCTGTATTATGATTAAAAGATTCTACATTTAAAAAATGAGATACAATTATTATAAAAGAAATAAAATTAAAAAAAGATAAGCCTCATAATGTAAATTTTGATATTATAAGAGAAGGAGAAAAAATCAAAAATATAAATATGAGTTGATGAGTATTTTTAAGTAATTTTGTAAATGAAATTGATTCTAATTTAATTATTTTAAAATCAGAAACAAAAGAAAAAATTGATAAAATAATAAAATAAAAAAGTGTATAAATAATAATTTATACACTTTTTTATTTTTAAATTTTATTAAATAATTCTATAAATCTTTCTATTTTTTCTTTGTTTTCTCATCAAAATATATTAAATTCTCATTGTATACCTGTTCTAAAAATATTTTTAACACTATAATTTTCATAATTAAATAATCTTTCCAATTTTATATTTAATTCTTTAAAATAAGTATAAAGTTCTACTATCTGTATAGATTCATCTTTAGTTAATTTTATCATTCAATTATTAAATAAAAATTCTATTCTTCAACTAATATCAAAAGGAAAATCTTTAATAATATTTTTATCTTTTTTTTCTATAATTAATTTAAGAAATAATTCTACTAACTTATATTGTAATGCTCTTAATGGTCAATGCTTAAAACCATAATAATTTTTATTATCAAACCTAATAATTCATCATTTTTCATCTAAATTAAATGAAGCTAATAAATTATTTCTATGATTTTTACCTTTTATATAATCTTGTTTAAAATAGTTTTTAATTCATTTCTTAAATTTTTTAAATATAGAATTATCTAAAATAATATCTTCCAACATTTGTAATTTAAATTTTTCTAATATTTCTTTGTTTCATCAAATAAAATATGCATCTAATAATCTATCAGGAAAATATTTTCATTTATATTTATATAATTCATCTTGATTATGCAAAACATCTATATATTCTCAATCAATTTGAATAGAATCTATATTTTTTCAAATCTCTATATTATCTTCTATCTCATAAATTTCTCAATTATTTCAGATTTCAAAATAAGAATTATCTTCTATTACTCATTTATTTTTATAAACAACTTCTTTTATAATATCTCTTATATCTTCATCTAATAATTCACTATTATTATTACATATAAGTAAATCTATACTAGATTCTCAATTATTTAATTTATCAAATCTAGAATCACTACCATAACAACTAATAGCTAAATCATTATTAATTATATTTGCTACTCTATTTGAAACATTATAAAGTCATAGTTGAATAATATCTGACATAGTATCTAAATGACTTTTTCTAAAATGTTTTAAAACTAACTCATTATCAAAAAATTTTTCTCTAAACATATATTTTTAAAAATAAATATTATTTATTAATTTATTTAATTATACAAAGATATAATGATTTATCAAATGATAGATTGACAATAATATATATATCTATATATTTAAAATAGTAATATAAATCTAGAAAAGGAGGTAATAATGCTAGGATATAATATATTACAACAATATAAAATTGATGATAAAAAAATCATTGAAAAAAATCTTTTTAGGCCTGTTATATATGGAATAAGTATAGATAATAACAATACATCTATACTAGATGATGGAATATCTTTCAGCAAAAAAAATAATATTTATATATTAAAATTTTGTGTATCTGATATAACAGAGTTTTTAAATTCAGATTCTGATTTAATACTAAAAGCAAAAAAAACAAGAAGTGAGAAAGAAAATATTTTTTTATTTCCATTAGAAATTAAAAAAGCTTTTAGTTTAAATAAAAATAAAATAAAATTATCAATTACAATTGAAATACAACTAAATGAAAAATATAAAGTAATTGATACAAAAGTTTATGAATCTGCTTTTATAAATAAAGAAAATTTTTCTTATGATAAAGTTGATAGAGTTCTATTATCAAATCCAGATAAAAACTCATTGATTTTTCAACTTTCTAAATTATCTGAAAATTTATATTATCAAAGATTTAAAACAAAAAAAGTACTTGATTCAAAAGCAATTTTAAGAGAGATAGTAATACTTGCAAATCAACAAATGGCATATTATTGTAATGAAAAAAACATACAATGTATATATGAAAATCAAACAATAAAATGTTATAAAAAATATAGTTTAAAACAAACAAACTATTTAACATTTAGTTCACCTATGAGAAAACTTGCTGATTTAATAAATCACTATCAAATAAAAAAAGGCTTAAAAGAAACAAGTAAAAATACAATAGTTTATCCTTATACTAAAGATAAATTAGAAAATTTAGTTAAGGATTTAAATAAAGATAATTGCTTAAGTGATTATAAATATATAATTAGAAAGGAAGTATTAACTGCAATAAAAGAAAAACAAAAAATAAATCAAGATATTCTAGATAAAGTACTAATTGAAATAAAACAAGGTAGAATTGAAATTTTTATGATATTTTACATAATATTTTCTCTATATACAGATAATTCAATAAAAGAAGTACTTATAAAAAACCTAAAAAATAATGCTATTAAAAATTGGGAACTATCATTATTTAGATTCTTAAAAAAAAGAAGTTGTTTAGATATAGAAATAGATTACCCTTTTAATAATAATGTAAAAAATAGTAAAGGTTTTTATAAAACAAAAGTACAAAGTCAAAAAAAATCTAGAATAATTCTACACATGGATAAAAAACTTTTTTACTTTCATAGTAAAAAATCAGGTAGTAAAGCTTTTTCCAAAAACACCATGGTAAAAGTCTTAACTAAAATACACAAATATATCATACAAAATAATCTAGATATTTTTAAATGATTATATTTATATAAAAGCCAAGTTTTAATACTTGGCTTTTTCTTTTTATTCAGCTATTCTAATATAATCTTTTGAAACTCAACCTGGTATAATAACTTCTGGATGAGTAAAAAGTTTTTTTTGTTTTTCTATAGATAATTTATTATATTGTTCTAATGTAATAGCTCATTTCCAATATTCTTGTCAATCAACTTCTGCTTTCCCTCAAGCAATTAATAAATAATCTGAATCTTTAGTTACAATATCTGCATCAACTACTAAAGCTTTTTTAGGATCAACTTTTATTTCTAAACAAACTCATCATTTTCATTGATTTTCTTCTCAATTTAATTTCTTTTTAGGATAAGCATATATTACATTTTCTCTTGAAAATCATTTTGGAGCTGTCTTATTATACTGTTTTGCTATTTCTAAATTTGTAATAGAAGCATTAGCTGCTACATAAATATCTTTTTCAATCAATTTTCATCTAGGAATTAATCAATTAATAGCTATTTTTGCTAATCAGCTAAATGAAGTATAATGGTATACACTTACATAATTTGAAGGAATTTTCTCAAAATTTGAAGAATTAAATGAATAATCATTATATTTAGATAAAGCTTTTCAAGATAAAATAGTTTTTGAATCTAAATTACTAAAAAATCTTAAATCTTTAGGAGCATTTATAACAAAATCATAAAATGTTGTTTTTTTATAATATCAATTTTTTATTAAATTAGAATATAATAATAAAATATCTTTAGGTAACACAACTCATTGTTTATCTAATTTTTTTAAATCCTCTAAACTAATATATTTTGAAACAAATTCAATTAATTTAATATTATTTTTTGACTCTGATCATAATCATCTCAAAATCTTTATTTTTTGATTATATATATCCAATTTTTCTAAATATTCTTTATATACAAAATCTGGTTTTATAAAATTATAATCTTTAGAAGAATCTAAAGGTATAAATAATCTTGATTTATATGGATTTCAATTTTCATCTTTTATCATAAAATAAACAATATATCATGCCTTTGATGAAACTCAACTATAATCAGAATTTAAATTATCAATATTTAATAATCAATCTTTTTTTATATCTCACTTATCAATAAATTTAAACTCTATATTTTCATTATATAATTCTAAACCATTAGATTTTAATATTTTTCTTACAATTCTTTTTCATTTTTTTATTCATCAAAATCATTTTTGTATTAATATATCTTGTAATTTTTTATTTGTATATTCTATTTCATCAAATCATCTCCACATTCTTGAAATAAATTCTTTCTTATTATTTCATAATTCTAACCATCATTTTTTATCTACAAATTTTATTAATTTACTCAATCAACTCTTTGTTCAATTTTTATAATTATTTTCCTCCCAATGTTTAAATTCTTTAGAATCTTTTATTGCAAAATAAATATTTTTTAAAAATTTTTTAGGATCTTTATCTTTATTAAACTGTTCTACAGCATTAAAAACAATTACATCATATTGACTGAACCTATTGGAATCAGACAAACTTTCAATCATAAAATTATTGATAATTCAGTCTAAGTTATCCTTTGTTGATAAAACAATATACTTATGTAAATTTTCAAATGATGCTCTAGCAATTATATCTGCAATTGAATAATAACTTATAGTTTTATTTTCAAATCATTTTATTTTAAAAGTCTCTAATTTAAATTTAGCATCAATTCAATATCAATTAGATAATGAATCTAAAGTTTTTAATAAATTTAAAATAGAATCAATTCATTTTTTTTCTGAATCAAATAATAAATTATCTTTATTATCAAAAGTAATATTTAATTTATTTATCTCTTCTTTCGTAAATTTTGTTGATAAATATTTAAAATATTGGTTAAAAAAAGTATAAATTTCTTTTTTATTATCTAAAGAGTCTAAATTAATATTAACAGTTAAATTAATTTTTTCTCATTTTTCCAATCATTTTATTTGTTTTTTTATAGAATCAATATCTATAGAATCTTTTATTTTTCAATCTAATTTTAATAAATCTAAATCAGAATATCTTTTAATTTTTAATTTACTTATTCAGTTATTAACTACTTGTGTACTATTATTTATAACTCAATTAAATTTATTCTCATATTTTTTTAACAAACTAAAAATTTTTTCTTTTGAAAATCATAATTTTTCTAATTTATTAAAAACTTTTACAAATTTTCATGATTTTATAAGTCATTGAGCTCAAAAATATGTTGTAATTAATCAAACAGCTCAAAAAATATTATCTAAATAACTTTTAGACATAACATAATCCAACTCTTCTCACTTTAAAACTCCATACATTTTCATTGTTTTTATAGTTCATTCATAGTCAGAGAATAAATCATTTAAATCGCTTGGAACACTTGTTAAAGCTCAAGCATAAGGTAATAACATAGTAGAAACAAATGCAATATATTTTATCATTATATTTCATTCTAATTCTCTATCTTTTTGAGAAAGCATATCTACTCAAATAACTTTTTTTATATTATTTCTCTCTAAAATAGGAATATCTAAATCACTTTCATAATCAAATATAACTTGTGTAGAAAAAAATCATTCATCAAAATCTCAATTTTCATCAACTTTTGAATTAAACATTTCTTCTATTTCTTCTATTTTTTTTTCTTTTAAAAAATATCAAAAATCTATTTTATCTCTATGTATATATATATTTGCAGTTGGTAATAATTTATAATTTATAAAACCTAAATAATCTCAAACTTTATCATTTATTATCCATCTATAAGAAAGAATATTATCTCATCTAGTTTTTGCTTCTTTTAAAACATTATCTACTACATCTACAGACTTTAAAACTTTAATTTTAATTGATTTTTTAATTTTATTTAAAATATTTGAATTTAATCATTCTAAATTATTATTTATATACTTCATATATCACAACAATAACTTAAAATAATTAAGATTTAATTTTGATAAAATATCTGCTTTTTCTTTAAATTTTTTGATATCACTATTAGAAAAATTAAAATAATTAAAAACCTCCTTAGATTGTTTTTCTAAGTTATTCTTTAATTCCCCTTTTATATCATTATTTTCAATTAATTTATTATTTGATTCTAAAGTCATTTTATTTTACACAATATATAGGTATTCATATATAATTATTATCTCATATTTTTCTAAAATATACAAAATTTAAAAGCCTGAATATAAAATTCAGGCTTTTTTTAAAACATATCATCATTAAAAGCTTTTTTACAACTTTCAGAACAATATATTTTTCCATTTACATATGGAACAACTCCTTTTATTTTTTTATGTGTCCACTCATTACAATAGACACATCTTACAAGATTAAACTCTTGAACCAAAGAAGATACTTTTTCTTGATTTTGCTCTATTTCAAGTCTAAGATTTTTAGCTTCTTCTGCATCTTTTTCAAAGTTATCCATAGGCCATTGTTCCCCATAAGAAAAGACAATTTTATCATCATCTTGAGAATTAATATTATCAAGTTTAGAAAGTAAGACTGAAACCTGATTCTCAAAATAATTTGCTTCTTGAACAACAGCAGTAATATAAGTAGACATAACTAACCTCCAAGTTTTATTTTTATTTTAGTATCTTAAATTATACTAAAAATAATATATAAGTCAATATTATATTATTTGAAAAAAATAATTTATTATATAACTTATTAATAATTAGTTTTTTAATAAAAATTCATGAAAAAAATATTAATATTATTTATTTTCTTTACTTTATCTTTAAATTTAATCTTTGCATCAAATTCTAAATTAGAATGATATAAATACCTAGTTCCTGCTTACTGGTGGTCTTTTGGATACAATAATGATTTATTAAATTTAAAAGATGCTGTTATTATTTTAAATCCAAGTAACTGAGAATTCTCTTCTTCTGAACCTGTTTTTATTGATTTAATTCAAAGATCAAAATATAATAATAATTTAGTTATATGATATGTCTATACTTGATACTGAAAAAGAAATTTTCTAGATATAAAAAATAATATAGATAATTATCTAAAATTTTATAATATAGACTGATTCTTTTTAGATGAAGCTTCTAGTTCAAAAGATAAAATAGATTTTTATAAAAAAATATATAATTATATTAAATCTAAAGATAAAAATTTATTAGTTTTTCTAAATCCTTGAATAACTCCTGATAAGTGATATTTAAATATTTCAGATAATATTATCATTTATGAAAATCCATGTAATAATTATAAAGATTTTTTTCCTCCTATTTGGTTAAAAAATTATCCTAATAGTAAGTTTAGTTTTTTATGACTAGAATGTAATCAAGAAGATAATAAAAAATTAACACAAAAATATGGTAAATATTTAACTTACTTTACAGAAGACTGAAAAGATTGAAATCCATGGGATACTTTTAGTAAATATTATAATAAAAAAACAAAAGAAATTAATAAACAAAAAATAGAAGCAAAAAAAACAAGTACTTCAACAGAAACAATTAAAAAAGAAATTAAAAATTCCCCTTTAGTAAATAAATCTATAATAAAAACTAAATCATTACCTACTGAAAATCAAAATAAAACTTTATTTTATATAATTTGATTATTATCAATAATAATATTAATTTTATTAATTAAAAGATAAAAAAAGAAATTCTAAAATATTTTAGAATTTCTTTTTCTTTTATCACATATTCTCCTTTTAACAACTATTTCTATATAAGTTGTAAAAGTTGAATGCTGTTTATATCTTGGTGGAGCTAGACGGATTTGAACCGACATCTCAGAAGGCCTTGAGTATACTTCTACTATTATATTTTAGCTTAAATAATTTAGAAAAATAAAAAGCTAAACACAAAATAATTCCAAATAAAATTTTATTATTATTTCTAATATTGGAAAAATTTCAAAAAACCATATTAGAAAAGATTTAATTTAATAATTTTATAAAACTCCTAAATCCTAAAGATTTTTATAAAATTTGTAGCAGATCAATTGATACTCATCCCTTAGGAAGGCTACAGTCAGTTCCCTATTATGTGGGAGTGACTATGCTACAGCTAAAGCAGGAGCTTTAAATGCAGCTGCAAAGTTAGCTAAGCTAGCTTTTGCTCTGTTATAAGTTTTAGCACTTATTGTTGTTTGTATTGATTAAAGGAGGTTACAAACATCCCCCTAATAGCATATACCCAAGGCAATTCTCCTGATAGAAACCAAGATTAGCCCCAGTAAAAAAAGTATATCAAAAATAAATAAAAAGTAAAATAAAAATAGCTAACCTACAATAGGTATAGCTAATTTTTCTTTATATACTGAAATTCTAAACCATTAGATTTCAATAAAATATTTAACTCCTTTTTAGTTTTTCTTTTAAAATTTAAATTAAAATAATCAGAATCTTTTATTCTAACAATTTTATAAAACTTAAAACTATAACAAGTAACAGAATTTGAATTTCTTACTATAATCAAGATCCCTCCTATTTTTCACATTGGATAAAATCACCATTTAACAACTCATAATCCATATTAATTTCTGAATCATAAATTCTTTCAGCACCATAATCCCCATTCTCTTCTTTTCTGAGAACTCTTAATTTTTTATTAATATCTGATATATTACTTTGAGTAATTAAAATATCAGATTTAACAATAAAATCTTCTCTATTTGTAGAATTTATAACTACAAACTCATAAAAAAATGGAGCATCATCAACAATTTTTTCCTCTTCTATTGAACTATTTTCATCAGATTCATTTTCAAAGGATTTAATATGATTTAAAACATCATAATAAGTTTCTTCTCTTGATTTTAAAATAGCAAATTCTCTACTATCAATTGAAAAATTAGAATATTCCATTGAAGTTTTTGTCATTTCTTCAATTAAATATTCTTCTAATTTTTCTAATAACTTAGATTCCTTCATAACACCTTACCTCTCTTTTGTTTTTATTTTTGTGAAACCTAAAATATATAAAAAAAAGAAAAAGTCAATATTACTTTCTCCTTTTTTTTAATTCTAAAATCATATCTCTTAATTCAGCTGCTTTTTCAAATTCCATATTTGCTGAAGCTATATCCATTTCTAATTCAAGTTTAGTTATCTCTTTTTTTATATTTTTTAAATCAATATTTGAATAATCTTTTTTCTTTGGAATTCAAATTTCTTTTATACTTGAATATACTGTTTTTGGAATTATATTATGTTGTTTATTATATTTTTGTTGTAATGTTCTTCTATAATATGTCAAATTAACAGCTTTCCTCATTGCTTCTGAAATAATTAATCATTTTTCATTAACTAATTTTCATTTATCAAGTCTATATAAATTTCATAAATATATATTTTTTTCTTCCAAAACTAAATCTTCTATATTATTATATTGAGCAACAAACATATCCACAACACCATTTTCATTTCTAGCAGCTCTTCAGATAATTTGAATTAATGAAGATTCACTTCTTAAAAAACCTTGTTTATCAGCATCTAAAATAGCTATTTTACTTACTTCAGGCAAATCAAGTCATTCTCTAAGTAAATTAACTCAAACAATTACATCTATTGCTCACTCTCTTAATTCTTTCAATATTTCCAATCTTTCAAGTGTATCAATTTCACTATGTAAATACTTAACTTTTACTCAATTATCAAGTAAATAATCAGTAAGCTCTTCACTACTTCTTTTTGTTACTGTTGTAATTAACATTCTTGTATTATTTTCTTCAACTTCTTTTATAGAATTCATTAAACTATCAACCATATATTCCATAGCTTGAATTGTTATTTCTGGATCAAGTAATCAAGTAGGTCTTAATATTTGTGGAATTATCCTACAATCTATATCATCTTTCCATACTCAATCTTTTATAGGATCAAAATCAAAAAATTTAGATGGTTTTTTACAACTTTGATTTATTTCATATTTTCATGGAGTAGCTGAAACTGCTATAACTTGATTTAATTTATTTTCAAATTCATTAAATTGAAGAGGTCTATTATCAAAACTACTAGGAAGTCTAAATCAATTTTCTACTAAATTTTCTTTTCTAGCTCTATCTCAAGCATACATTCATCATATTTGAGAAAATGTCATATGTGATTCATCTACAAAACAAAGATAATCATCTCAAAAATAATCCATAAGTGTAGCTGGAGAATCTCATGGCTTTCTTCAATCTAAATACCTAGAATAATTTTCTATACCATTTACATAACCAACTTCTTGCATCATTTCTAAATCATATTCTACTTTTGTTTTAAGTCTTTCATATTTTACAACATCTCAAAGTTCTTCTTTATAATATTTCAATCTTTCTTCAAGTTCCTTTTTTATATCTGGAATTATTTTTTCAATTCTATCTTTTGTAGTTACTGTATGTTTAGCTGGAAATATTTTTATTTCTTGTAAATATTCATAAATCTCTCAAGTTAAATAATTCCTAGAAGTTATTTGACTTACTTCATTTCACCAAAATTCAATTGTAAATACAGTTTCATTTGCTGCTGACCATATTTCTAAAACATCTCACATAACTTGAAACATACCTGGTTTAAAATCTTCTCTAGCTCTTCTATATTGCATTAAAACTAATTTCTTCAAAAGATCTTCAATTTCATATTCATTTCAAACCTTTATATCAAAAACTTGTTCCAAATATAAAGAAATATCTCAAATACCATAAATACAAGAAACAGATGCTACAATTATAACATCTTTTCTTGTTAATAAATCCTGAGTTGCAGCATGTCTCAACCTATCAATTTCTTCATTTATAGTTGCTTCTTTTTCAATATAAGTATCAGATTTTGAAACATATGCTTCTGGTTGATAATAATCATAATATGAAACAAAATAATGAACAGCATTTTCAGGAAAAAATTCTTTAAATTCTTGAGCCAATTGAGCAGCTAAAGTTTTATTATGAGCAATTATTAAAGTTGGTTTTTTAATTTCTTGTATTATATTTGCCATAGTAAAAGTCTTTCAACTTCAAGTTATTCACCATAAAGTCTGAAATTTTTCTTTTTTTTCTAGATTTTTAATCAATTTTGATATAGCATTTTTTTGATCTGGTGATGGATTATATTTTGATTTTAATTTAAACATTTTATATTTATTTATAATAAATTTTAACAATTCTTTTTATTATATAAAAACTATTATTAAAATCAAAAAAAAGCTTAAAAATATAATTTTTTAAACTTTTATAAATACTTTATTCTTACTCATCTTAAAAAATATTTAATAATCATTTCAAAATTCCATCATCTATCAGAAAAATATTTTATTCAAGTTCAAGGAACTCAAACTCAATGTCATAATTGATTATTTTTATTTCAACCTGGATCTTTTACTCATAATAAAAAAGGAAATTTTTCAGGATGAGCACAATCAGGAATTCATGAAGCATTTTTACAATAATTTATAAAGTTTTGAGTCTTTCAATTTGAGCTTGAAAAATACCAAGGTTTTATTAAATCTCAATTATATGTGACTACTAAATCTTTTGTTTTATCAACAATTTTATTTATTTTAGGACTTCTTTTTTCAAGTCAAAATCAAAGATATTTTTGAAAAATATTAGGATCATCAGATGCATCAAACCATTCTCAAGCAAATTTTCTTGCTTTTGTGATATACCATCTAGCATAAGTTCTAGCTAAAACTATAATAGTCTTTATTTTCTCAGAATTTGTATTATTACTAACTTCTCAAAGTCATTTTAAATAATCACTTAAATATAATTCATTAACAACAACTAATTTATTATTTTTTTTATACAAAATAATATCTCATTTAAATTCATTATCATTCAATTTTCATGTTTTATCCCATTTTGGTTTTCTATCCCAAGAATTTATTTTTATGATATTTCATTTTGGAACTGAAATCCTAAAAAATTTAGTATTATAAAAATTAATAATTTTCTTATTATTTATATATAAAAAATCTGACTTTAATTTTATATTTAAGTATAATTTCTCATTCTTTTTATTTTTATCAATGTAAAACTTTATTATTTTTTGATTATTTTCTTTTATAATTTTAAAATTATATTTTCAAGAAACTTCCAAATTTATATAATCAGAAAAAGGATAACTTAATTTAACTTTTATCTTATTTGTATCATCAAAACTTCAAGTTCATTTTTTTATTATAGAATTTGATAATCTAGTATTTTCAATATTTAAAATAAGTTTCTTAATTCATAAAATTATATTTCTTCTTTTCTCATCAATTTTTTTATCCAAGATTATATCTATTTTTGATAATAAAGATATAATTTTCTCATCACTTAATCTTAATAAATATCTATTTATTTTTTCTAAAAATATTTTATTGTTTAAGTCTACTCAAACATTTAATTCTTTTTTTAATACTTGTAATTGTCCATAAAGTTTCTCTCATGGACAAACAGTATAACCAGCATCTCTATGTCATATAATAGGATATTTATGAATAACAACTAATGGCTTTTTCATACATTTTTCACCTGTTCAAATACACCATTTAAAAAAATCAGTTTTTTTTGATAAATCAATATGATATTTTTTAACTAAATATTTTATCAATTTTTTTAAACTTTCATATTGTTTTTTATTAATAGGTTTTTTATTATAATCTCAAATTATAGAAATTCAAATAGCAGGTTGATTATTCCATTTGTCATGAGCTCATACAACATCATCTCATCAAGCTCTTCACTGAAAAATTTCTCAATTATAACCAATTAAATAATTATAACCAATATCTCACCATTTTCTAGACAAAGCATGAAATTTATAGATTTTTCTTATAGCCTCATATGAATCAACTCAAGTTCAATAATTAGTATCTGTATCATGAATAACTATTGCTGATCTATTTTTTACTCTAGCAATAGGCCAAGCCAATTTATGAGTTCATTCATATTTTTCAATACTTTTAACTCAAAATTTAGTTGAATAATCTTTTACTAAAAAATTATTTGCCAATTTTACTTTTTCAGCTTCTTTTTCAGCTCTTATTTTTTCTTCTTTTGTTAAATGAACTCATGATTTATTTTTTATACTCTCTATTATATCCTTCCAATAAGGAGAATCTAAATATCTATATGATTCATCTGCTCACCATTCTTGTCTTGATATAATATGAAGTTCATCTCAAGAATAAGCAAAAACTCAATTTTTTATATAAAAAGATATAATTAAAAATAAAAATAGTTTAAAAATTTTACTATACAAAGGAAATATGTTAAGATATAATTAAATTATAACATTATAAAAATACAATGTCTTTAAAAAGTAAAAACATTATAAAAAAAGCTGGAAAATTAGCAATTTTAAGTTTAATAATATTAATCATAATAAATTTATGATTTAATTTTAATAATTTAGATGCAAAACAAAATAACAAAGATAATAAAATATCTTTAAAACAAGATACAAATGATTATAATTATGTAAACATCAAAATAAAACCATTAGCATCAGTAGCAACAGCAATATCAACAAATATATGAATACAATATTTATCAAACAATAATCAAAATAAAACTAGTTATTTATATAATAACTTATTCTCAGTAAAACAAGTATTAAATAACTCAAAAAATATAAAAGAAAATATATTATGAAAAAATATGTTATTTATAAAAGATTATTATAATTTTATTAAATCAGACTTTAACAAAAACATAAGTAATTCACAAAATAGAAAAATAGCATTAGAATCTATATTAAATCAACTTGAATACAGATATACTCAAGCTAATAAAAATGCAAATTTTCTACTAAACCAAAAAAAGATTATCCAAGACCAATACAATAAAATAGAAGACTCTATAAATCAAATAAAAAATAAAATAAAATTTAATTATACAAATAATAATTTAGAAGAATTATATAGTAATATGGATGATTATTATCAATTAAAACAAAAAGAAACTATCTTAAAAACATATATATTATATATAGATGACTTTTTAAAAAAATATTTAGTTTTAAATAAATATAATAAAATATTAATAAATACATTAAAAATAAATAAAGATATTATTATTAAAAATTCATATCTAGTAATACCTGATAGCTGAACAGCTATATTAAAAGAATATAAATTATTAATAACTCAAGAACAATATAATAAACAAAAAGAACAATAATATTATTGTTCTTTTTGTTTATTTAAACTGGTACAAAAGGAGAAAAAACTAATCTATTATTTTTAGTTTGTATAAATTTTTCTCATAAATGATCTAAATTTAATTCACTTCTATATCAAGCATTTCATCTTTGAATCATCTTATATCAAACAGTTTTTACTTTATAAAAAATATCATATCTATTACAAGTTCTGGGACATATATCATCAGTTGCATATTTTCATCTCATTATATTTTCTATAGCACTTGTATCACAAAGTCTTCAAGTAAAAACTAAAGCCCAAGGATAATATAAATCAATACCAATATCATTATTTGATATATTTTCAAAAAGTTCTTTTCTTTCTTGCATATAATCAATAGCAACTCTTTTTATTCAAAATTTATTTAAAAAACTTTTATACAATTCCAATCACACTTCAGAAGAATTATAAAATTTTAACTGCCATTTTATTATCTCATCTTTCAATTTTTTTATTTCATCAATATTTTTATTTTTAATTAATTCTCAAGCTGGATGTACATCATATCAATAAGTATCAATTAATGGTGTTTTTAACTGTTTATGTAATAGTCTACCAAATCAAATAGTTAAATTCTTATATTTTTTATTTAATAAATTCAAAACTCAAAAATCATTAACTATTACTTCAATAGGATTTTTTATCTTTAATTCATTTAAAAAAGCTAATCATTTTTCTAATCTTTCTAACATTTTATCTCATAAATACGGAGTAACAAGAGTAAATATCCTGACTTTATGAGGAGGAAAATTTTTATTAAATTCCCTAAATTTTTCTATAGCTTCTTTTATTTCATTTTCTGTTGGAACTAAATATTCACAATTATCACTTCAATAATAAATTCAAGATATTTTATTAAAATAATCTCATCAGAATTTTTTCTTTATTTCTCTTATTCCCATAAAATTTATCTCATATTGAGGAGAAATAGTCTCAGCTAATTCTCATGGAAAATTTTGCATAAAAAAACTAGCTAATTCTCTATCTTTTTTTCATTGAGAAAATAATTTATTATTATTTAATAAATCAAAATACTCTAAATTTGTTCAAATATGTATAAATAATTCCATAATTTTTTAATTAATACTCTTAATAAACAAAATCAACTTTTATAACTCTATTTCAAAATTTTTCTGATTTTTCAGCTTCTCTTATTGAAAAAATAGCATCATGCTCTTCAAACCTTGTTTTTATCTCATTAAAATCTATTTGTTCTCATTGAAAACTAACAACTTCATAAATTCATTCTTCATAATCATATGGTAATAAATCTATTTTATCTTCAGTTGATATTGAAATATCATAATTTTTTATTTCTCATAAATTTTGCTTAAAAAAATCTAATAATTCCTCTGAAGTTTTAAATTCAGTTTCTCAAAAAATAAATAAATTCTTTCATCAATCAATTGATAAACTTTCAATATAATCATATCAAAAATCTGATGGTATTTTATTATTTATTTTTAATGTAATATTTCATGCAAAAGTATTCATAATTTTTATTTTTTTAATATATTTAAAACATTTTCTGGTGGTCTACATAAAATAGCCATTTTATCATCAAAAACTATAGCTCTTTGCATCAATTTAGGATAAACTGACATAGCTTTTAATATTTCTTCATCACTAGAATCTTTAGTTAATCAAGCTTGTTTAAATTCCTTTTCATTTGTTCTAGTAAAATCAATAGCTTTTAATCATAATTTTTTTTGTAATTCAATAAGTTCATCATAATCCAAAGGATTTTTTAAATATTCTCTTAAAATATAATTTTTAGTTTTAGAATCAAGAAGTTTTAAAGCCTCTCTAGATTTTCAACATCTGTTATTATGTAATAATGTAATCATATTTATATAAATTAATTTTAATATATAAATATAATAAAAAAATAAGATTTAATTGCAATTAAATCTTATTTTTTTATTCTAGAAAAAATTGAAGTAAATGTTTTTAATATTATTTTTAAATCAAGTAAAATTGACCAATTTTCTATATAATAGATATCCAAATTTGCTTCTTTTTCAAAAGAATTATCATCTCTTCAATTTACTTGTGCCATTCAAGTAATTCAAGGTTTAATAGTTAACAACCTTTTATGTCACATTAAATATTTATCTACTTCTCTTGGCTGATGAGGTCTAGGTCAAACTAAACTCATATCTCAATACAAAACATTAAAAAATTGAGGTAATTCATCAATAGAAAATTTTTCAATAATATTTCATATCTTAGTTTTTCTTGGGTCATTTTCTATTTTATATAAAGGTCAATTTCTTTTTGATTTCTCTTTTATTAATTCTTTTTCAAAATCCAAAGCTTTTTTCTTCTCTTCATCTGATACATTATATGAATCTTTTGTACAATGTTCCCATTTCATATACCTAAATTTATATAAATCAAATTCTTTTGATCATTTTCAAATTCTTTTATTTTTAAATATAGCTGGAGCTTTAAAATTATCAATTTTTATTAATAAATAAACTATCAATAAAATTGGAGAAAAAATAATTATTCATAATAAACTAGCAAATATATCAAAAATTCTTTTCCATACTAAATTCCAACCTGATAAACTAGTATTTTTTAACTCAATAACAGGAATTTCATTTATAAGTGACAAACTTGTATTTGTTTTTGTTACATCAAAACTATTTGTTAAATACCTATATCTCACTGCAAAAATTCTAGTTAATTCCCAAATATCATATAAACTTTGTTTATCATAATCACTATCAATATAAATTAATTCATCTATTTTCCTATTTTTTATTTTTCTACTTAAATTTTCAAAAGTTAAAAATTTTATTTTTGAATTTTTTATTTTTTTAGAATTTGAATATCAAATTAAATTATAAATTCAAGCTTTTTTTATATCATCAAGTATATGTTTTATTTCAATATCATCTTTATTTGTAATAATTATCAAATTTGTTTTTGAAAAAAATCATTTTTTTATTAAATAATATTGTAAATTATTTAATAAAATTCTTTGTATAATAATTAATATAATTCATATAAAAAATGCATAAATAATAATAAGTCTTGGTATTTCTACATTAAATATAAATCACTTTCATAAATACACCAATACTGAAAATAATAAAAATGCATAAAATCAATATAAAATAATATTTAAAAATTCTTTTATTTTTGAATTTACAACTTTTATTTTATACAATGAATGTATAGAATATATAAAAATTAAAATAAAAGCAGCAAATAAAGAATATTTAAATAAAATATCATTATTAATTGTTTGTATTTTTAAATGAATTCAAGGAATAAAATCTCATAATAATCTAAGTTTTTTAGCAATAAAAAAACTTACTAGAACTATTAAAAAATCTAGCAATACTTTTATGAATCAAAAAATTATATCTTGTTTTTTCATATACAAAAATTTAATTAAATATATTATAATTATAATATCAAAAAAACAAGGTCTTTTGAACCTTGTTTAAATTTTATTTCAATATACTTATTAAATCTTTTATCATATTTTCATTATATTTATATAAATCTTTTGAATTAATATATTCTCAAGATATTATTTTTATGTTTTGATATTTAGAATTAATTTTTTCTTTCTCTTTTTTATCTAAAAGTAAGTATTCTCATCATTTTACTGAAATATTATTTTTAAAATCATCTTCTTGTTTTTTTGATAATTTAGGTATTTTCTTATTTCCCAAAACAAAATCAATTTTTTTATATCATAAATATTTTTGAATATTATCAATAAATTCCAATATACTATAATTTGTAGTTTCTCAAATTTTGTTATTAGCATTAAGTATATAAATAATTTTTGCATCTGATTTTTCAATTTCTTCAGTAAGTCACTTAATAATAAAATTAGCAATTATTGAAGTATATAAATCTCCAGGTCAAATTATTATATAATCAGACTCTTTTATAGCATTCTTGATATTTACAGTTATTTGTGGGATAATAGAATCATTCAATAACTCTATTCTATCAATAGCAGAATTATATCAAGCAACATTTGAAATATTATCTTGTCTTTCTATTATCTCTCAATTTTTTAAAATAGCTTTTATATGAGCTTCTTCTACAGTAATAGGTAAAACATTATCATCTACTATAAGTAATTCTTTTATAAAATTCAACATTTTTTGATAATCTCAGAAATACTTAAATAAACTAGCCATTAAAATATTTCAAAATTTATGTCAACTAATATTTTCTTTTAGATTTAATTTATAATTTAAAATATTATTATCTAAAGAATTGATAATTTCATATACTTCTCATCTTTTATCAAGAAATTCTTCTAAATCTTTTTTTAAATCAACTATTTTTCATTCATCTAATATTTCATTTACAACTTGAAAAAACAAATCTTTAATATTAAAATTATTTATATTTGATGAAGTAATAATAACTCTTTCAAACAAAATCTTAAAAAAATCTTTATGTCTTGATTTTGATAATACAAATAAAATTCTTCTTAAATCTCAAGGAGGAGGTAAATGTTGTCAAAATTCTTTAACAAAAGCTCTCATCAATTTTCAAGTAGTTCTTCAATCATCACTCATAGCAACAATTGAATTAATTTTATAATTTATATTATGAGTTTTTCTTACTTTTGAAAGATATTCATTAAATATTTTTAAAGTTCAGGACTGTCCATTTCATCAACCAATAAAAGTAATATTTTTATTTGAAGCATTTTCTAAAAACTCTAACTTTCAAATATTTTTAGCAATTATTTCTCTTGCAATATTTTTTCATATTTCCACTCATGGTTGATCAAAAGCATTAACTCAAAAAAATTCAGCCATAATTGCAATTTGAACTTCATACATAAGTATTAGTTTTGCTAAATTTCTTTCATTTATTTCACTAATTTTAATAGTATAATTTATCTTATTATAATCAGTTATACTTTTTGCAGTTGCAAATTTTTCAATATCAAGTAATTGCTTAAAACTAAATTTTTGAGTATTTATAATATTATAATCAACATTTGAATTTTCAACTTCAATAAAATTTAATATCTTATCATTTGGTCAGTCATAATAAAGTTGAAGCTGAGAATGTTGATCAGTAACTCAAATTGCTGTATTTGGAGTAAGTCAAAGACCTCATTTTCAAAGACTCTCAGCTAATAATTGTTTATACCATTCTCAAAGAAAAAATAAATTTGTTACATATGGGAAAAAAACTAAAATATTTTTTCAAAGTTCCATATAGCTATGATAATTTATCATTGAAGTCAAAAGAGCAATATTTTTAGAACTATCATCATTTAATAATTCATTTTTATATTCTGAAACTCAAGCTAATATTTTATCTATATCTATCCCAATAAAAGCCAAAGGTAACAATCCAACTGGTGTAAATATTGAAAATCTTCATCAAATTCAATCTGGAATATCAAAAACTTCAAATCAATTCTTTAAACTTTCTTTTTTAAAATTTGAACTTTCTCAAGCAACTACAACAAAATGTTTTTTAATATCTAATCAAATATATTTAATTTTATTCTTAAAAAAAGTAAATTGAGATAAAGTTTCAATTGTTCATCAAGATTTTGAAATAACAATAAATAATGTCTGTTTTAATTCTATTAAATCAAGCAAATTATTTATTTCAATTGGATCAATATTATCTAAAATATATAATTTTGGATTATCTCATCTTTTTTTTCTACTCAACTCATTATAATATTTTCATTTTATTGCCTGAAAAAAAGCCCTAGTTCAAAGAGCTGATCAACCAATTCATAAAACAACTATATTTTTATAATTATCTTTATTTTTTTTAACAAAATGATTTATTTTTTTAGTATCAACAAGCTTATCAATTTTTAAAAAATCTAGTTTTCAATTATTATATTTATCATTTATATTTTTTATTGCTTGTTTTGATTTTGTTTTATATTTTAAATCTAAAAATGCCTTTGAAAAAAGCAGATTATCTAAATTTAATTTAATCATTTTTTATAATTTTAATCATTTTAAATATTCTACAAGCTCATCTCTTACTTCTTCATTCTTAAGTCCATAAGCAATAGTTGCTTTTAAAAAACCTACTTTAGAACCTGTGTCAAATCTCTCTCATTTTATATTTACTCAATAAATATCTTTTTGTTGTCTCATTAATTCAAAAGCATCTGCTAATCTAATCTCTCAAGTTGCTTTTTTCTCTGATGCTTTTTGTAAATAATCAAAAATATCTGGAGTAACAACATATTTTCAAATAACTCAATTTCTAGATTTAGTTTCAGTAGATTCAGGCTTTTCTAAAAATTTATCAACAACTAAAGCATTTCAATCACATGAATTTGATTCTATAATTCAATAACTTGAAACATCAGAATCTGAAACAGGAATAGTTGCAATAGCACATGAGTTTTTTCTCTCATAAACTTCTATTAATTGTTCAGCTGCTGATTTATCATTATCAATAATATCATCTCAAAATAAAACTAAAAATGGTTCATCTCATACAAAAGGTTTTGCTCTTAAAATAGCATCACCATCTCATCTAGGATAAGGTTGTCTTAAATAAGTAATATTTGCCATATTATTTAAAACTTTTACTTTTTCTAAAAGTTCAAATTTATTTTTACTTTCTAAATTTTTTTCAAGCTCATAATTTGAATCAAAATGATCTTCAATAGCTCTTTTATTTCTACCTGTAACAATAATAATATCTTCACATCATGCTTGAATAGCTTCTTCAATAAGATATTGCATAACTGGTTTATCTATAATGGGAAACATTTCTTTAGGAAGAGCCTTTGTAGCAGGTAAAAACCTAGTACCAAATCCAGCTGCTGGGATTACACATTTTTTTATTTTTTTCATAAATAAATATTATAAACTATTTTATATAATTATAAAAAAAAATTGCTTTTAAGCAATTTTAATAAATTATTTTTTCTTATTCATTATATCAATTACACTTTCATAATCATCCCATATACTTTTTCCATTATTAAAAGAATTATATTTATTTGAAAATTTTGTTTTAGTTTTTATATTTCATACTTTTTCAACATCATTATAATCAAATTTATTTTCATTATCTGATAACATTTTATTTAATTTTTTATCATCATAAATATTATAATTTTTTATACTATTATCATTTTTTAAAATATTTTCTTCTTTTTCTCATAAAATATCATCTAAACTTTTAGTATCTTCATCATATACATTATTATTATTCTTTATTTGTTTTTTATAGCTATCCTTTAAAGTTCAAAATAAATCATCATTATCATATTCTTTTATCTTTGATTTAAAATCTCAAAATATTTTTTTATAATCAACTTCTTCATTTTTACTTAAATTTGAATTAATACATCAGTATAATCATAAAAATCTTAAAAAATCTCATACTCACATATCTTTTAGATTTTCCTCTTTTTTCTTATATGACATATAAACTATTATAACTAAAAATAATATAGGAAAATAAAATCATAAAAAAATAATAACTAAAAAGAAAATAAATTTTTTACATTCTAATCAAAATATATTTTTTCTTTGTTTTAACATTAAATAATTTTTAAATAAATATTTTTTTTATTATATCACAAAAAAAGATTAAAAGCTAAAAACTTTTAATCTAAATCAAATCTTTTAAAAAGTGGTTTTCCTTTTTCTTTTATATTAAAAACTACTTTCTCTTTTCTTAATTCTCCTAATTCCCCATTTTCAAGCCTTTCTTTATAATTTTCTAGACCTAATTTTTCAAACATTTCCCCCATTTTTTCTGGAAAAAACACATATAAATTTAATCAAACTTGTCTTAATCATTCTGCTATTGTATATAAAACTTCTCTAGTAGTTTCTTCATCTTCTTTTATAGTTTTCCAAGGTTCTTTTTCTGTTGTAAAATTATTTAATAAATCTAAGAATTTAAAACTTTCATCAATAGCCTCTTTAAAATTATAATTTTTTAAATTTTTATCAAAATTTTTATTATATTCTAAATTTTGTTTGTTTATATTCTCCCCTTTTAACTTTCAATTTTCCTCTTTCAATTTTAAACTAAGCACTACTACTCTATTAACCAAATTTCCTAAATTATTAGCTAACTTTGCATTATAAGTTAGAACTGCTTGTTTTTGGTCAAAATCTCAGTCTTGACCTATATTAAAACTTGAAAGAAGATACAGAGTA
>Ga0256829_1000220_pt1 | contig 67958 bp, 66 predicted proteins | sample 131447metaG_FD_185979 | JGI IMG/M metagenome (GOLD analysis project Ga0256829, IMG submission 185979) | Hydrothermal vent microbial communities from Lau Basin, Pacific Ocean - 131-447 | ecosystem: Environmental > Aquatic > Marine > Hydrothermal vents | place: Pacific Ocean: Lau Basin | collected...
ATCTTCTATCCTCACGCCGCCGAGGCCGGGGACGTAGATGCCCGGCTCTATCGTGAAGGTCATGCCGTTTTCCAAGGTTACTTCGCCGTCGGGGCCGATGAACGGTTCCTCGTGGACATCCAGGCCAAGACCATGCCCGGTTCTATGGGTGAAGTACTCGCCGTAGCCGGCTTTTGCTATGGTTTCTCTTGCCGCTCCATCTATCTCCTTCGCCTTTGTCCCAACCCTAACTGTCTTGTAGGCCTCCTCTTGAGCTTCCTTTACGACCTTGTATATCTCGACCAGTCTTTCGTTTGGCTTTCCTAAAGCAATGGTTCTCGTCATGTCAGAGCAGTAGCCTCTCCACTTTGCCCCGTAGTCGAGGATAACGAGGTCGCCCTTCCTCAGCCTTCTTTTCCCCGGGGCGTGGTGAGGATTAGCGGCGTTCTCTCCGCTCGCCACTATCGGCTCGAAGGATATCCCGTCGGAAAGCTCCCTTATCCTTAGCTCCATCTTCAGAGCCAGCTCGCTCTCGCGCATTCCGAGGAGCTCCCAGCCGAGGAGTTCTTCGAATACCCTGTCAACTACTTTGGCCGCGTGCTTCATTAGTTCTATCTCGTGTTCGTCCTTCCTCATGCGAAGCTCCCTTATTACTGAGCTGAGCGGGTAGAACTCAAAGTCCCTGTTGGAGATGCGCAGGATGTTGATGAGCCAGTCCGATCTCATTGTGTCTTCGACGAGCAGTTTTCCGGATGAAAGCTTGAATTCAGCTAGTATCCAGGCGAGCTTCTCGTAGGGGTTTTCGCCATCGCGCCAGAATGTGGCCGGAAAGTTCCCCACGACGTTCTTGTATAAGCCCGGCGCAAGGAGGCGGTAGCTCCCGTCAGAGCCTGTCACTAAGAGGGTCAATCTTTCCCCTGCTTCGTGTACCTGCAGTCCCGTGAGGTAGTACATGTTCGTCCCGGGGCTTATTAGAGCGCCGTCGAAACCGCGCCCCTTCATGAGGGAGATAAACCTTTCAAGGCGCATGTGTTTCACCGTACTCCCATATCCCGCAACCCTTAAAAACTCAACCTCTAACTCGGCTCGACTGGCGGGGTCAACCCGCGGGATGTTCCCGTAAGGGAGAACCACAAGCACGGAAGGGGTGAACGAGATGAGTATGTACAAGTACATTAGGGAAGCCTGGAAAAGCCCGAAGAAGAGCTACGTTGGAGACCTTCTCAAGGTCAGGATGATAAAATGGAGGAGAGATCCGGTCGTCGTCCGCGCCGAGAGGCCGACCCGACTTGACCGCGCTAGGAGCCTCGGCTACCAGGCCAAGCAGGGTTATGTAATAGTTCGTGTCCGCGTGAGAAAGGGCGGAAGGAAGAGACCTAGGTGGAAGGGCGCGAGGAAGCCGAGCAAGATGGGTATGGTTAAGTACTCGCCAAAGAAGAGCCTTCAGTGGATAGCCGAGGAGAAGGCCGCCCGCAAGTACCCGAACCTTGAGGTTCTCAACAGCTACTGGGTCGGAGAGGACGGTATGTACAGGTGGTTCGAGGTCATTCTTGTTGATCCGCACCACCCGACCATCAAGGCGGACCCGAAGATCAACTGGATAGCTGGCAGGGCACACAAGGGGAGGGTATTTAGAGGCCTCACCTCAGCTGGAAGGAAGAGCCGCGGCCTGAGGAACAAGGGCAAAGGAGCAGAGAAGATCAGGCCTAGCATAAGGGCCAACAAGGGCAGGGGCAAGTGAAGCCCCTCGATCTTCTCCTATTCTAACACACTGCCTGTGCTTTTGATATGGATTTCTGCCAGATTCTCGAGGATTACCTTTTAAAATCACCTTCCCAATTCACTCCGGTGAGAAAGATGGCAAAGCTGGGGGCACACTACGTCAGGCTTACCACGTTCATCCAAGCCACTGAAGATGAGGACAAGGTTCTCGAAGCAATAGCAACGTTCATCCCCGAGGAGATCGATGATGAGGATACAATTTTTAACATCGACGAGACGAGGGGATTCTTCGGCAATCCAATTAAGGTTGTCAACGTTGAGATAAAGAGGAGCAAAGCCGTGAGGCAGTTCATCAACTACTTCAAGGAACTCCTGAGCGAGGAGGATAGGAACTACCTTCTGAAACACCTCGACGAGAAGGTCGACGAGGAGGGGACCTTCTATGTCCGCTTCAACAAGCAGAAGGCGCATCTCGGCGACGTTGAGATAGATGAGGGGCCGGACGTGATCCAGGTCAGAATAAAGGTCAAGGCCTTCCCTATGAGGAAGGAGGCCGTTGTCAAAGCGGTTAAGGAGTGGCTGGAGGAATGAGCACGGGGCTTGAAATGCCTAAAGCAGAAGGGGTCTCTTTCTCACGCGATTACTTCATCGAGATGGATGTGAGAAGTGAGGAGGCCTATGAACTGGCTAAGGAGTGGTTTGACGAGGTTGTCTTCACCAAAAAACTCGTCCTTGAGAGGTCGCCTGACTGGGATGCTCTTAAGGAACAAATAAATGCCCTCCGCGAGACCTACGGGAAAGTCGCCCTCCTAATAGCCACAAAGAAGCCGAGTCTCATAAGGGAGGTTAAGAACCGCGGTCTTAAAGCTCTGATTTACGTCCAGGGTGGCGACATGAGGGTTAACCGCGCCTCGCTTGAGGCGGGTGTTGACGCCCTGATAAGCCCATGGTTTGGGAGGAAAGATCCCGGCTTCGACCACATCTTAGCGGGAATAGCCGCGAGGAGGAATGTTGCGGTGGGCTTTTCCCTTTCTCCTCTCCTGGGGGCAAACCCCTACAAGAGGGTTCAGCTCCTCCGCTTCATGACCAAAACCTGGCAGCTTGTGAAGAAGTACAAGGTTCCACGTTTTATAACGAGTTCCGCTGAGAACAAGTGGGAGGTTCGCTCTCATAGGGATCTGATGAGCCTCGGGATAAACCTGGGGATGGAGCTATCAGAGGCAAGGGCAAGTTTGAACTTCCACCCGAGGGGGATTCTAGGAAGGCTGGAGTGAGGGAAAAGTAAAGCTCACTCCTCTAAGGCAGGGAAGTAGTCCGGCTCGTAGTCCTCCAGCTTGCCATTTAAGTAGTCCTCGTAGCCGCCCAAGTCGAGGAGGCCGTGCCCGCTGAGGTTGAAGAGTATGGTCTCTTCCTTTCCTTCCTCCTTTGCCTTCAGTGCCCTGTCTATCGCCCCCTTTATCGCGTGAGCGCTCTCCGGGGCCGGGATTATTCCTTCCGTCTTGGCGAACAGCTCCGCCGCTTGGAAGACCTCATTCTGGTGGTAGGCGACAGGCTTTACGATTCCGTGGTTTATGAGGACGCTGAGCGTTGGGGCAAGGCCGTGGTAGCGCAGTCCGCCAGCGTGGATTGGCGGGACGTAGTAGGTGTGGCCGAGGGTGTGCATCCTCATCTTCGGGGTGTAGCCGCCCGAATCGCCGAAGTCGTACTTGTAAACGCCCCTCGTCATGCTCGGGGCCGCTTTCGGCTCGACCGCTATGAACTCGTACTCGACTTTGCCGTCGAGGACATCCTTCACGAATGGATATGCCAAACCGGCAAAGTTGCTACCACCACCTACACAGCCGATTATAACGTCCGGCTTCTCGAACTCCCGCATCTGTTCCTTCGCCTCCAATCCTATGACCGTCTGGTGCATTAGCACGTGATTGAGGACGCTTCCGAGGGCGTAGCGGGCCTTCTCGTCCATTAAAACGTCCTCTATAGCTTCACTTATCGCTACACCAAGTCCTCCTGGGTGATTCGGATCTTCGGTGAGGAACTTCCGTCCTATCCCTGTCCTGTCGTTCGGGCTCGGATAGATTTCAGCGCCGTATAGGCGTATTATCGTCTTCCTGTAGGGCTTCTGCTGGTAGCTGGCGCGTGCCATGTAAACGCGGATCTTCAGGCCGAGAAGTGCCCCCGCGAGGCTTAAAGCCGTTCCCCACTGGCCGGCGCCGGTCTCGGTGACGAGCCTCTCAACGCCCTGCTGCTTTGCGTAGTACGCCTGAGCGAGGGCCGTGTTTATTTTGTGGCTCCCGGTTACCGTTGCGCCCTCGTACTTGAAGTATATCTTCGCCGGCGTTCCAAGGGTCTTTTCGAGGTTGGTCGCCCTGAAGAGTGGCGTCGGCCTTCCGATCTTGGCGTAAAGCTTGCGAACCTCCTTTGGGATATCAATGTATCTTTCCGTGCTTATTTCCTGCTTCACAAGCTCGCCCGCGAAAATCCTCAGGAGCTTCTCAGGCTCCATCGGTTCGTCCGTCTCCGGATCGAGCGGCGGCGCCAACGGCTCCGGAAGGTTCGGCAGGATGTTGTACCACTTCTTTGGTATCTTCGAATCGGGAAGAACGGCTTTCATTCCAGCACCTCCTTTTCAATCGAGTTTGCACTAACGGTTTTAGAAAATCCCAAAAGCGAGGGAATAATGAGCGTGAGAACTAAGCCGGAGTGTTCATGAGGAAGAACGGTGCGACCAAAAACAGTCCCCCCTGTTCAGCTCAGTGCCAAAAGCAATCCCGCCCTAAAATCAATGGACTAAACCTCTTCTCAGGGGTATCATCAGGATAACCAAAAACACTCACTCCTGTCAGTCATGGGGCATCGAAGAACCGATGTGGTGGAGGTTTAATAGTCTTTCCCAGGGATAATTGTCGAACTGCCGGCTATGTTCGGAACACCGGCCTCTGATTGTCAAAATGTCAAAGAAAAAATCAATGGGAGGTTGAGTTCCCGGGTTCTTCCACTCCGCTTCCTCTTTTGATTATTTCTGCCGCTGTATTGACGTCATTCGGCGCTCCTTTGAGGACGATGAGGTTGCAGTACTGCACCCCATAGTCCTTTAGTATCTTAACGGACCCGTCTTTTCTCTCGATCTGGTACGTTGCGTATTCCGCCTGCGCCCTGTTTGTGTAGGTGAGGATTAAGACTTCCACCCCTTTTCCGATGTTCACCCTGAAGGAGAACTTCCCGAGGTACCAGTTGGGCATCGGTCCCTTCCAGTTAGCTGGCCCTATACTAACGTTGGTTGCCATGAATATGCCCCCAAGTTTGAGTCCCATTGTCTTTGCCTCGCTTTCGGGCGACGGCGCGCTTATCGGGCTGGCGTTCGAGGGATCCTGACAGAGCCAGTCCTTCCCGGCCTTCTTCATAACCTGGAGATATCTCCCCCTTATGGCCAGGAACCTGCTTCCATCGTAGGCGATGTAGTAGGTTTTGTTGTGAACCCCGCTGTTCCAGATGCTCCACTGACACTTCGTACTGCTCCAGTTGCCCATCATCATGGAGTAGCCGAGGTCAATGAGCTGACCTTCGAAGTCCCCGTAGAACTCGGCTGCGTCCTTAAGGGTTGCATTGGCCACCTGAAGGTCTCCTTTTCCCATCCACGTCAGGTTTTCGCTGAGAGGAGGATCGATCAGCCCCCACAACGCTGGCTTCTTGGGTGCTTTGGGTCTTTCCATCCAGTACCAGCCTGTTGCGAGGGACGCGATTAGAATTGCGACTAATATTCCAGCCGTCAGCCTCCTCCTCAATTCCACCACCCGTAACGGCTAACTCCCAGGAGGTTTATATGTCTCACCCCCGGAAGGGTTATTAGTACAGTCACCTAGCCTTTCTATGCTCCGTTTAGAGGTCAACTGCGGCGTTGATGAAGGTGATACGATTGGGAAAGTCCTGGAGAGATGGGGCGTTCAGTTCTACTCCGAGGAAATAATTGGTAATGGAAAGTCCGTTCTCCGCTTTACGGCTCTTGTCCCGGACTTCGTTATAAACGACCTTGCGGATGAGCTTATGAAGGTGATAGACCTCAGGAAAGGTCACTCCTCCGTTGTGTGGTTCCCGGTTAGCGGCAAGTCCGTGAAGTACTCTAGCTCCGCCAAGTCCCTGGCCAAGTACAGACGCCGCTGGAGCGCCGCCGACGTTGAGGGCCTGATAGAGCATGCAAACTCCTCCACTGAGATTGACCCAATTCAACTCACCTTCGGGGCCATTGCGTCGATCATAGCGCTCTTCGGCCTGATTACAAACAGCGTGGTCATGATAATCTCCACGATGCTTCTCTCCCCAATATTGGGGCCTCTCTACGGCTTTTCCCTCAACGTGGTTATGGGCAGGGGTAAGGGCGCCCTTAACGCGGTTTTCTCAATTCTTAAGCTCCTAGGGGTTATCCTCCTCTCGGCTACACTCACCGCCCTTCTTCTCAAGGCCGCCGGAACCATGCCTGGGCCGACCCATGAGATACTGCCCCGCGGCCACTCCGGCATCGTCTACATCCTCATCGCCATCGTCCTCGGCTACGCGGGCATAGTGGCAATAGTGAGTAGAATCCCCGAGATACTGGCCGGCGTTTCGATAGCGGCCGCCCTCGTTCCCCCAACGGCGGTCGTTGGGATCTCTCTCGTGATGGGTTGGTGGCGGTTCTTAGGGGTTCGCTGATGCTCACCGTTGAGAACGTTCTCGGCCTGCTGAGCGACTCCCTAATAGGGCTTTACATCCTCAACGTCTCCCCAAGGAGCTACTATGAGAAACGGATGGCTAAGCTCTACACGCGGAGAACGTTCGCCCTGCTTGTGCTGATGCTCACTACCATCGTCCTCTTGGAGTTTATCCCCTAAGCAAGTTCCGTCTGCTCGTAGGGGTCCCTTCCCTTCCGGTGCTTCATCAAGAGGTCATAGAAGAACTCCTTGAGCGAAGGCCCCATCTCGTCGTCGAGCAGAACGTCGGCCTTTCCCCCGTAAGATTTCTCTGCCATTGTGATGAGCGTCGCAATGGCTGGAGTCAACCCGCTCAGGAGTATGTTCACCATCTCGGGCAGCGCCTCCTCCTCGACCTCCTCATCGGCCTCCAGTCCGAGGTAGACCACGAAACCCCTCATCTGCACAGCTAAGGCAAAATCGCTCTCGCCCAGCTCGAAGAATGAAAAGTTGTAGGTTTTTGAGCCTGCCCTTGCGAGCAAAATTCCGCGTATCGATACTGTAACGGGTTCGCCGTCTATCTCAAAAACGAGATCCTTCGCGAGTTCCCTCTGTGCTATCGCGTAAAGCTCCTCTAGGGACATGATGGGCACTAGGGGGAGAGAAATAAAAGGGTTTGGGTCAACCGGCCACCTCAACAACGTCGCCGTTCCCAGGCGGAAGAACTGCCATTATATCCTCTTCTCTCATAGTATGGCCCCATCCCTCAAGGATACGCCGGATTTTCTTCACGAGTTCGCTCTTCTTAAGCGAGCCAGGCCTTATCACGATGTACCTGTCAGTATGCGCTCTCATTGCATCGGCGGGGGCACAGACAACGAAATCTTCACCATCGTAGTTTATAACGCCCACCGCTAGCTTGAGTGGGAGCCCCCTCATCCAGTTCCTCTTCCCGTAGACCATGAAGGCCCCTTTGTCGAGGTACTCACCGCTCGGAGTCTGCTTGGTGACCTGCTCCGGAAGCGCCCAGTAGGCATCTTCGCTGTAAACTCCCCTATTCCATGCCTTGCTCATGGAAACCGCGAACTGACAGGCCTCGAATATGGTTTTCTCCCCGGCTCTCTGCCCGTCTTTGATGACGACGTGTGGTGCTCCATAAACGTCCGCATGGCAGTAGAGGTCGCTCTCATCCATGTGTCTCTTGATGAGGATTTCGTTTGTTGTTGCGTCCTTACCGCCTAAAACCAGGAATCCCTCGCTCGAAACGAACCAGCGAAACTTCTCGAACCATTTTTTCTTCCTTCGCTCGATTTTTCTTACGTTCAGCTCCTTCTTCATCTCCTCCTCGATGAGTTCCTCAACCTCGTCGAGCTTTCTCTCGGTATCTTCGTATGCCTTCAAAGCTCCCTCGTATTTGTGACGGAACTTCTTGGCCTTCTCGTAGTAGAGTTCCGCATTCTCACCTATGCTCTTGTTGAGATACAGTTTGACTTTCTTCTCCTCAAGCTCTACCGTTATCGCCTTCTCCTTGGGATCGATATCCTTTACCATGAGCGCTATCTTGTTTCCTGCTTTTTTACCCTCCCCAATTCTCTTCTTGAACTCGTCCCAGCCGAGGGTTTCGGTTGCCTTCCTAAACTCCTCCAAGAGCCTTTCGATAAGGGAGTAATTTGCGTAGATTAAATCGCCTACCTCTTGGTTGACCTTCGCACCCTCTTCAAAGCCCTTCAGCATCTCCCCCTGCTTCTTCAGGGTGGTGAGGAGCTGTCTCTTCTTTGATTCGAGTCTCTTCGTCTGTTCTACCCTCGCCTTCTCGATCGTTATCCTGCCAAAGTACTCATCGAGGGCCTCGCTGAAGGTTTTAAAATAGTGCTTCTCAAGACCATCGTAGATTTTCAGTTCTATCGGGACTACGTCGTGCATATTCCCGTCCTTGAAGACGATGTTGGGTTTCGGTTCGTCGTTGAAAGTCTTGAGCATTGCCTCATAAACCCTCAGGAGGTCGTCGTCGCTCAGCTCTTTAACAGGTGTCGTCTTCTCGAAGCCCCCCCTGATGGAAATCTCCTCCGCGTACATGCCGCCCATATTGAGCTTCCTCGCCAGGGCGCGGACGAGTTCTAAACCCTCATCCTCCCGCATAAGCTCCAGGAAGCGCTCTTTCGAGACCTCGAGCGGGTTCTCCCTCGCCGGAGGATACCGGTAGTCGGCCTTTGGCATTATCCTCCTATCCTTGTATTCCTCGTAGCGGAGGGCCGCGACTATTTTGTCCTCAGAATCAACGAGGATTATGTTTCCCCTCCTGAAAAGCTCACCGATGAGGGTGTAGTCTCCGATCCTAACCTTGACTATCCTGTCGAAACCGTGCTGTTCTATCGCGTCGATGAAGCCGCCGGAGAGGTGCTTTCTCAGGAGCATAGTGAAGCTCGATGGACTCTTCGGGGCCTCCTTAACGTAACTCGTGAGGTGGAACCGCCTTCCTGCCTGGAGGATGAGGTCTGTCCTTCCCTCCTTTGTGCGGAGCTTTATCCTTATCTCATCTTTATCATGGTAAACCTTGTCGACTCGTGCCCCAACGAGCCACTGAAGCTCTCTGACAACGTAGCGTATGTCAACACTGCTCATCTCCTCCTTCATCCTCTCACCGAAAAGAATTGGGGTAGTAGGTTAAAAGCTTTCACAGAATCCTAATACCAAAGACTAGGACGAGCGCTCCAGCTATAACCAATCCTGCCCTCAGAGTGTCTGAGTTCGAGGAGTCAAGGGCTTCGTTGAGGAGCGCGAAAGAGATCCCCGCCATCCCAATCTGGTAAATAACCCAGGCGAGTTTGGAGAAGGCACTTCCGCCGGAGACTATGACCGAAAGTATCGCCCCGGTGAGGATCACCGCTATTATCCCACCAACGAAGCCACTTTCCGAACCTTCCATGTTCATTGAGACCACCGCTATCAGTACAGCCAAGAGTTAAAACGCTTTTCTGTGGACAGGTGTGGCTACGGGTTCAACTCTGCTCGCACTAAGGTTAAATACTCAAAAACTAATAACACCAGCGGTGATACGCATGAAAGGCTACTTTACGTTCGTTCTTCACACCCATCTGCCTTACGTCAGGAAGCGTTAAATACTCAAAAACTAATAACACCAGCGGTGATACGCATGAAAGGCTACTTTACGTTCGTTCTTCACACCCATCTGCCTTACGTCAGGAAGCATGGAAAATGGCCCTTTGGTGAGGAGTGGCTCTACGAGGCGATGAGCGAGACTTACCTGCCCCTGCTCATGGAGTTTGAGAGGTTAAGCTCATCCGGAGTCAGGTTTGGTATCGTGGTTAATATCACGCCGGTTCTGGTCGAGCAGTTAGCGGACGAATACGTCAAGCGGGAATTCGAGCGCTACCTTGAGAGGAAGATAGAGAAGACGAAGGAAGACCTGAAATCTGGTAAGTACAATGAGAAGGCTATTTTAGCCTCCCTTGAACACTTTAAGAAGGTCTACGATTACTGGAGGGTGATAAACGGTGATATACTCGGAAAGTTCAGGGAACTTCAAGAGAACGGCTACGTTGAAATAGTAACCTCAGCCGCAACCCACGGCTACCTGCCTCTCCTTGGAAGAGATGAGGCGATAAGGGCACAGATAGCGAACGGCGTCTTTACCTACGAGAAGCACTTCGGGAAGAGGCCGCGGGGGATATGGCTCCCAGAATGCGCCTACCGTCCGACTGGTGAATGGGAGTTGCCATCGGGGAGGAAAGAAAAGAGGCAGGGCATCGAGAAGTTCCTTGAGGAGTTCGGTATCGAGTACTTCTTCGTCGAGAGCAGGCTCATCGACAAGGGGCCGGTGACGAAGGGCTACCACGAGGTCGAGGTCTACGAGGGCGAGAAGAGCACGCTCAGGCCCTACTGGATAAGGGGTTCTAACGTGGCTGTCTTTGCACGCAACAGGGAGACGGGCCACCAGGTCTGGAGCGCCCACCATGGCTATCCAGGCGACTTCTTCTATCGGGAGTTCCACAGGAAGGCCCCTGAAAGTGGCGGCCAGTACTGGAGGATAACCGGGAAAGACGTGGAACTCGGTAACAAGGAGTTCTATGATCCCGAGAAGGCAATGGAGCGCGTCGAAGAGCACGCGAAGCACTTTGTCTCTCTGATCGAGAAGCTGTTAAGCGAATTTGAGGAGAAGACCGGGGAGAAGGGTATAATCGTCTCACCCTATGACACCGAGCTATTCGGTCACTGGTGGTTCGAGGGTGTTAAATGGCTTGGAAGGGTTCTCGAGCTTCTCACGGGGAGAGACATCGAGATGATGGCCTTATCAAGGTTCCTTGATGATTATTCTGGGGAGAGGCACGAGATAGAACTTCCCGAGGGTTCTTGGGGCAGAAACTCGAACCACTCGACATGGTGGAACGAAGAAACTGAGTGGACATGGGAGCACGTTTATCGCGCCGAGGACAGGATGGTGGCAATAGCGAGCCGCTTTTATGGAAAAGACGCTCTAACCGACCGCATCATAGAACAGTTGGCGAGGGAGCTTTTAATTTTAGAGGCGAGCGACTGGCAGTTTCTAATAACGACGGGACAGGCGAAGGAGTACGCGGAGAGGCGCGTTCTGATCCACAGCGGGGATTTCCATCGACTCGCGAACGGTCTCGTTGAGTACCTTAAAACTGGAGAGTTCGATATAAGGTTGCTTGAAGAGCTTGAAGAGCGTGACAACGCCTTCAGGCCGGTTTTAGTGGCTCACTACATCAGCGAGAACCCGCCGGAGCTTGAGGAGTATGTTGAGCCGCCGGAGGTTCCTCCCGAGGAAACCGGTGGCGGGGAGATAGAGATGCCCAATGAAGTCATGGAGAGGGCCTACGCAACGGAGGTTGTCAAGGAAGTGGCGAAGAGAACGCTGAAGTCCCTGAACTCGACGGAGAAGATTCGAAAAGGGAAGGCATGGGGAATGAAGAAACCTGAAAGAAAAAAGACAATTGTTGAAAAAGTGAGCGGCACAAAAACGAAGAGCGATCTCCTCTCGATAAAGGGAATCGGTCCCAAGACGCTGGCAAAACTTAGGAGAGCTGGTGTTTATACCGTTGAAGACTTGAAGAATGCCGACTTGGAGAAGCTGGCAATGAAAACGCGGATTTCCTTAAAACGGCTGAGGAAGTTCGTGGGGCAGGTCTCCTGAGAACCCGATTAGTTCAAGGGAACAACGGAAAATGAGAGGGGTTAAAGGAAGGCGTGTCTGTGCTTGTAGAGGAGGTACGAGCCGTAGAGTATCAGGTAAAGCTCGATGGCGCTCAGGATCACCATAAAGATGAGCCATCCCTTGACGAAGCCGGGGCTTTTGCTTATCATCTCGGTTATCTTTCCAATCGCTCCGGGAGTGGTTAACTGCCTCAGTCCGTAGGTTAGCCCCATTGCCCCCTGGATTATCGGTATTGGTATTGTTGAATACGCTAAAAGCAGGCCAAGGTATCCCCTTCTCTGGAGGGAGAGCATCGAGAGGATCGTGGGGATTGCCAGTATCAATGCCGTCACGGCCATTATCTGGCTCATGTAAACACCAACCAGCAGGAAGAACGCTGTCATTCCAAAGAGGTACGTTCTGTAGGATCTCTTAAGTGCTTTAAGCATGCCCGGGTCGAAGTCATACACCGCGGACTTCGAGTAGAGGTTCATTTTCTTTGCCCTGCCTATGTACTTTTTCCTTCCCTCCTTTTCGATGCCATTGTCAGTGCTCAGGTTCTTCAGTTCCTTGGCTTTCTTGAAGAAGAACTCCGCCAGCTGGACGTTGTCCTTTTTGACGTTCCCTGCCAGCGTTTTGAAGTTTCCGGCTGCTTCCCTGATAAGCGAGATTACCTTTCTCTTATCCTTTTCGCTCAGAACAGTTAACCTCTCAACTCTGGGTATCGTTGTCTCAAGAACTTCAGCAGTGTCCTCAAGAATCGCGGGACTCTTCACGTTTATCCCTCCAAACCTAAAAAAGAAAGGGGGTTTAAGACCCTTGTGCCTTCTCGGCTGACAAAAGCCTGCCGATGCTCCAGCCCATCAGGGCTAGGATTATTAACCATGCTATTATCATGTAGATTACCCAGCTTCCCATCGTCACCACCTCAGACCTTCACTAGCACCTTGTTCTCCTTTATCTCTTCGCCATACTTCCTCTTGATGGCGTAGTACGTTTCTACTGCTCCGATGATGAACATGATTATTATCGCTGCCCCAACGCTCCCTGGAATTCCGCCGCTAACGAAGCCCTTGAACGTTCCGACCAGTGGTATCAGTAGGAATATTGGTGCCACGATTAGGGTAATCCACTTGTAGAATGTTGGGACCCTGGTGTAGGCTCCCTTGTGAAGCTCCTCCCAGAAGTTGCTAGGCTTGAAGAGGTACACGGCCACTATGATGTCAAGCAGTGCCAGCAGGGTGAGCTGGAAGCTGATCCAGTTGTCGAGTGGGGTGACGTACTTGTCGAGGCCTATGTAGATGACAGGCAGTCCCAGTATGAAGTATATCAGCAGGACGATCCATGTTCCAATGCTCCTCTTGATGTTGAGGTCCTCCTCAAAGAGTGCCACGAGGTAGTTGTACATTGCTATTGCCGAAGTCCATCCCGCGAACCACAGGAGCAGGAACCAAAGGGCTCCGAAGAATCTTCCTGCCTGTCCCATGCTGACGAAGGCATTTGGAAGGCTGGTGTATGCGAAACCAAGGCCGAATTTGTGGCCTATCCACGCGAGGGCGGCGCCCTTACCCTGGCTGAGGACGGTCGCTGGCACTATCTTCGGAGCGTATGCCGTTGCCAGCGGTATTGCGAGGGAACCGCCGAGGATGACTTCTGCGAACTCGTTGAGTGAAACGGTGGCTATTCCAGAGAGGGCGACGTCATCGTTGGGGCCGAGGTAGCTCGCGTAGTTCTGGATGATACCCATTCCCAGCGACAGCGTGAAGAATATCTGCCCTGCTGCCGCGAGCATGACGGTGGCGAAGTGCTCCTTGAGGTAGACCCAGTTGGGACTCCAGATGAAAGAGAATCCATCTAATGTACTCCAGTTGGGGTTGATCGGTGAGCCAAGGACAAAAACATAGCCGACCATTATAATGGCGAAGATGTAGAGCAACGGCATCATTATCTTGACCCACTTCTCTATACCCTTGCTGACTCCCCTTCCGACGGCTATGGCTATGGTGACTATGGTGATACCCCAGAACAGCAGAACTTCTGCGTGGTTGCTGAGGTAGTTGCTGAAGAAGCTTCCAGTGTTCTTGCCGAAGTATGCGCCGGTTATGCTGAACCAGGTGTAAGCTGCGGACCAGCCAATGAGGTGCAGGTAGTAGCTGTTGAGTAGTGTAACTCCCGCAAACGCCACCATGCCACTGATGGTACCCATTATTAGTGCGCTCTTGGGTTTGAGACTTTCCCTTGCCATCAGGTAGTAGGTTGGACCGATTGTACCGTGGCCGTACTTGCCACCGTAGCGACCTGCAACCCACTCGACCCACATTATGGGTATTCCAAGAAGGAACAGCGCCAGGAAGTACGGCACCATGAAGGCGCCGCCACCGTTCTGGGCAACCTGGGTTGGGAACCTTACAAAGTTTCCAAGACCGACGGCGTTTCCAGCCATGGCTAAAATCAAACCAATTTTACTTGCCCATTGATCCCTCTCTTGTTCCAAACCATTCACCCCCATGCAAATATACGGGACCCCATGAATTGAGTTGGGGCATTATGCATAAGGTGTTCCATTCTATAAAAAGCTTTTCCATGGTTTTTTTCGACGAAAGCCGATTTACTCAGTCGCAAAACTAACGGTGCCGGGTTTTCGTCATTTTTTCAGTACTAAAAGATAACGTAACGTATGGGATGATGTTATGACAGAGTTAGAGCATGATGTTTGATGATATGGCGGAAATCTGTATTGAGATGAATGACTAGAAAGTTTATATTAACACCCCTCCAAGAACCTCCGGTGCCCGATGAACGAAAAAGAGAGTGAGCTGACTGGTGATGATCGACTTCTCGCTGAGGGCACCATCATTAAACATCATTGATGGAGTTTTATGTTCTTTAATGTATAGAAAATCTTGGATGTACATCGCTCTTTTCGCCCAAAGATTTATGGAGGTTCTCTCTTTCTGCTGAAAATTTGAGCCTACAAGCTTTTGCTGAAAAATAACCGTTCTCCTACCCCTATTATCGAAAGGTTTATATAAGTAAATGCCTAACCTCATATCGCAGATTACCGAAACCTGAGGTGGTAAATATGGTTGAGCAGGACCCCTTTGAGATGGCGGTCAGGCAGCTCGAGAGGGCTGCGCAGTTCATGGACATAAGCGACGAGGCCCTTGCATGGCTCAAGAGGCCCATGAGAATTCTGGAGGTCAGCGTCCCGCTCCAGATGGACGACGGTTCCGTCAAGGTTTTCACCGGTTTCCGCGTCCAGCACAACTGGGCCCGCGGTCCGACCAAGGGCGGCATTCGCTGGCACCCTGCTGAGACCCTCAGCACCGTTAAGGCCCTCGCCACCTGGATGACCTGGAAGTGTGCCGTTGTTGACATCCCCTATGGTGGAGGCAAGGGCGGCATCATAGTCAACCCCAAGGAGCTCAGTGAGGGCGAGCAGGAGAGGCTCGCACGCTCATACATCCGCGCCGTTTACGACGTAATCGGCCCGTGGACCGATGTCCCGGCCCCGGACGTCTACACCAACCCGAAGATCATGGGCTGGATGATGGACGAGTACGAGACCATCATGAGGAGGAAGGGCCCGGCCTTCGGCGTCATCACCGGAAAGCCGCTCAGCATCGGCGGTTCACTCGGAAGGGGCGACGCCACCGCCAAGGGTGCCTCCTACACCATCCGCGAGGCTGCCAAGGCCCTCGGCATGGACCTCAAGGGCAAGACCATCGCCATCCAGGGTTACGGTAACGCCGGCTACTACATGGCCAAGATCATGAGCGAGGAGTACGGCATGAAGGTCGTCGCCGTCAGCGACAGCCACGGTGGCATCTACAACCCGGACGGCCTCAACGCCGACGAGGTTCTTGAGTGGAAGAAGAAGAACGGCAGTGTCAAGGACTTCCCAGGCGCGACCAACATCACCAACGAGGAGATCCTCGAGCTCGACGTTGACGTCCTCGCCCCGGCCGCTATCGAGGAGGTCATCACCGAGAAGAACGCCGACAAGATCAAGGCCAAGATCGTCGCCGAGGTTGCCAACGGTCCGGTCACCCCCGAGGCCGACGAGATACTCCGCGAAAAGGGCATCCTCCAGATTCCGGACTTCCTCTGCAATGCCGGCGGTGTCACCGTCAGCTACTTCGAGTGGGTCCAGAACATAAACGGCTACTACTGGACCCTTGAGGAGGTCTACGAGAGGCTCGACAAGAAGATGACCAAGGCCTTCTGGGACGTCTACAACACCCACAAGGAGAAGAACATCCACATGAGGGACGCCGCCTACGTCGTCGCGGTCAGCAGGGTCTACCAGGCCATGAAGGACCGCGGATGGGTGAAGAAGTGATTTCTTCTCCCTTTATTCTTGTTCTCCTTTCTCTCTTCTGTAATACATCCATTCGGGTTTTTCTCCAGCTGTGGGTTGTAATTATGGCCTGCATCGCGGCCACAACCATTATATCCGTCAGAATCATCCTACACTGGTATGAAGGCACAGAGAACCTTTGAGAGTGCCGTTTTGGGCTTGAAGTCGCCGTAGCCGACGGTGAAGGCTGTTATAACCATTTCACTTCCTCAAAAGCCAGCACCAGTCGAGGAGACTATTGTAATAGAGGAGCATACGAGTAGAAATACGAGAAAACAAAGGATTGGGAACACGGATTTTAGACCTTCGCCCAGTACTCTCTCTCTTCTATCATTGCCCTTACCATCTCCTCCTTGTTCTTGAACATCGTCCTCCTCGAGGGATTCTGCATGCCGTAGAACTCCATGAACGGACTTGGGCGCCTCTTGAACGGGTAGTAGAGGTAGATGGCAGCGAGCGTCCTGTATGCCTCTGCCATCTCGCTTATGACACCAGCGGAGACCCCTTCAGCGTAGTGGTAGACCGCTATCGCCTTGCTCACGTCAACGAGGTTGAAATCGCGTTCGACGAGCTGTCTCCTAAGGATGTCGGTCGCCTGCTCTATGTCGGCCCTGTCAAGCTCATCTACCTCGTCCCCATCAAGGAGGTGCTTTATCCTTATCCTCTCAACGCTGGGGTTTTTAGACACTTGATTGTCATATTCAGCCACGACCCACCAGTCGTCCAGCGCTCCCGGATCGAGAACCGTGAAGTGCTCACTCAACACCTCGTAGAAGTTCCTGACGCGGTGGTAGTACTCCTCCTCATGGCCGGTCATCGGGTAGCTTAGGTAGACTATCGGCTTCTCTGCCTCATGGAAGAGCAAGTCGAGGAATACGTTAGGGGGATGCCTTATTCCAAACTGTAGGATATAGCGGACTTCTACGCCCTCCTTCTTAAGCTCGTGAACGAGTGTTTTGACGTGGTTTATCGCGTCCTCGCGCCACATGACAAGAGTGGAGAGTTTTATGTTGTCTGGATCGTTTCCAAAGCGCTCGAACCACTCCGGGTCGTTGATTATCCCTCTCCTGACGGAAAGGACATCGTCAAGGATTATAACCGCCCTGTCAGGCTTGAGGAGCTTGACGTTGCTCAGGGTAAAACCTATGACGCTCCCACTCCCCCATCTGAAGAGACTTGGGGTCGAGACGAGCTGGTGCTCCGCGTCGCTCTCTTTTATCTCTTCCCGTATTCTCTCAAAGGCCTCGTCCCGTATCTCATTCATCAGGTTCTGGTGGCTTATCGCGAAGTCTAGGACGTTCTTTCGGGTTATCTTAACTCCCCTCTCCTTTCCCACGTCCTTGATATAATTGAAGACGTGGTAATAGGCGTAGCTCTCATCATCGGCGAGCTTAAGCGCTTTCACTATGTACTCGTCCCTGCCGTTAAGAGGTGGCCCGGTGAGCAGGACTATCTCCTTCATTCTACACACCCCACTGCATCTAAAACCCCTTCAGACGAAACCTTTAAATACTATTCCCTCAAAGTGCGGGTGTAAAGGTTCTTCTATTCTAAAAAGATACCAGCAGGGGTGTTGTAATTGGCTGAGAAGCTAAAGGGAACGACTACGGTCGGCATTGCATGTAGGGAAGGAATAGTCCTCGCAGCGGACAGAAGGGCATCCCTCGGCAACATGGTGCTCTCGGATAACGTTACTAAAGTCTTCTGGATTGACGACCACCTTGCCCTGGCAGGAGCTGGGAGCGTTGGGGATATTCTCAGCTTCGTCCGGCTCCTCCGCTCCGAAGCAAAGCTTTACCGGGCCAGGGTTGGAAGGGAAATGAGCGTTAAGGCACTCGCAACGCTTGCTTCCAACATCCTGCACGGGGGTAGGGGCTACGCATACTTCGCTTGGTTCCTCATAGGAGGCCACGACTCCGCCCCCAGGCTGTACTCGATAGACGCGGCCGGTGGCCTCACAGAGGATAAGTTCACCGCCGCCGGTTCCGGAATGGAGTTCGCCTTCTCAATACTCGAATCCGGCTTTAGAGAGGACATTTCCCTCAAAGAAGCTGTTAAACTCGCCCTCCGTGCCATCGGAGCTGCCACTAGGAGGGATGTGTTCACCGGAGGGGGAGTAACTCTGATTACCATCACCAGAGACGGCCACCACGAGTGGAGCGAGGAAGAGCTCAAGGCTTTATCAGAATGAGGTGGTGTCAGTGATAAGAAGGGAAACGTTCGTTGATGATATTCTTCGCGATATCAGAGAGGTTATAAGTCAGATGGTTCCACTGGAGGCAAGAATAACTGATGTAGAGTTCGAAGGCCCGGAGTTGGTCATATACGTCAGAAATCCAGAGACGATAATGCGTGACGGGGAGTTGATAAAGAACCTCGCCAAGGTTCTCAAAAAGAGGATAAGTATAAGGCCAGACCCGGACGTTCTCATCCCGCCGGAGCAGGCGGAGGAGATGATAAAGGAGCTTGTTCCAGTGGATGCTGAGATAACCAACATAAGCTTCGATCCCTCAATAGGACAGGTCATAATAGAGGCCAAGAAACCTGGGAGGGTCATAGGCAAAAATGGTGAGGGACTCCGCCTCATAACTCAGAAGGTTCGCTGGGCGCCGAAGGTCGTCAGAACCCCGCCGCTCCAGAGCCAGACAATTTATTCGATAAGGCAGATACTGCAGGCTGAGGCCAAGGACAGGAGGAAGTTTCTCCGCCAGGCTGGAAGGAACATCTACCGCAAGCCCGAAACGAAAAGCGAGTGGATAAGGATAACCGGCCTTGGAGGCTTCAAGGAAGTCGGAAGGAGTTCCCTCCTCGTCCAGACCAACGAGAGCTATGTCTTGGTCGACTTTGGAGTGAATATAGCCGCCCTTCGTGACCCCAAGAAGGCATTCCCGCACTTCGATGCGCCTGAGTTCCGTTATGTCCTTGACGCGGGCATTCTTGACGCAATAATCATAACTCACGCCCACCTCGACCATAGTGGCATGCTTCCCTACCTCTTCCGTTACAAGCTCTTCGACGGCCCGATATATGCCACTCCACCGACAAGGGACCTGATGGTACTCCTCCAGCAGGATTTCATTGAAATTCAGAAGATGAACGGCGTTGAGCCACTCTACAGGCCAAGGGACATCAAGGAGGTTATAAAGCACACTATAACCCTCGACTACGGCGAGGTTCGTGACATAGCACCGGATATGAGGTTAACCCTTCACAACGCGGGTCACATACTTGGCTCGTCGATAGTCCACCTCCACATAGGCAACGGACTGCACAACATAGCCATAACCGGTGACTTCAAGTTCATCCCGACGAGGCTCTTTGAGCCGGCCGTGAGCAGGTTCCCGCGTGTTGAGACCCTCGTTATGGAGTCAACCTACGGCGGAAGCAACGACTATCAGATGCCAAGGGATGAGGCGGAGAAGCGCTTGATAGAGGTCATCCACCAGACCATAAGGCGCGGCGGGAAGGTGCTCATTCCGGCGATGGCCGTCGGAAGGGCGCAGGAGATAATGATGGTTCTGGAGGAGTACGCGAGGATAGGTGGCCTCGAGGTGCCGATTTACCTCGACGGGATGATATGGGAGGCAACGGCGATCCACACAGCATATCCGGAGTACCTCAGCAGGCACCTGCGCGAGCAGATATTCCATGAGGGTTACAACCCGTTCCTCAACCCGATATTCAAGCCCGTCGCCAACAGCAGGGAGAGACAAGACATCATAGATTCTGGCGAGCCAGCAATAATTATAGCTACCTCCGGCATGCTTGTCGGCGGACCGAGTGTTGAGTACTTTAAACAACTCGCTTCCGATCCAAAGAACAGCATGATCTTCGTCAGCTATCAGGCGGAGGGAACCCTTGGAAGACAGGTGCAGAGGGGATTGAAGGAGATACCGCTCGTCGGTGAGGATGGTAAAACTGAAGTCGTCAACGTTAACATAGAGGTCTACACCATCGACGGGTTCTCCGGCCACGCGGACAGGAGGGAACTTATGAACTATGTCGCAAGGCTCAGACCAAGGCCGGAGAACATAATAACCGTCCATGGCGAGGCCCACAAGTGCCTCGACCTGTCGAGTAGCATACACAAGAAGTTCAACATAAGGACCCGTGCCCCTAACAACCTCGACGCCATAAGACTCCGCTGAACGAGGGGATGAGGATGAGGGTAACCCCCCTCTGCTGTGAATCCTCCTCTTCTCCCATTATTCCCCCCTTCTGTTGCGGTCAAAGGGTTTCCGTGGAGTACAACTATGAGAGAGTGGACCCTTCTAGATGGAGATCCCGGGAGAAGGGAGTGTGGAGATACAGGGAGCTTCTTCCGGACGTTAAAGAGATTGTCAGTCTCCAAGAGGGTGGCACTCCACTACTCAGGGCAAAGCTGTCCGAAGAGTTGGGCTTTGAGATTTTCATCAAGGACGAGACTAGAAACCCCACGGGTTCCTTCCGCGACAGACTCGTCACAGTTGCCGTTTCCTACGGTATTCCTCACGCCGAGAGCGGATTCATAGTTGCTAGCAACGGGAACGCGGCCGCTTCCCTCGCCGCATATTCGGCGAGAACCGAAAAACCCGCCTACACCGTGGTTCCGCGCCTTGTTGAAGAGGGAAAGCTAAGCCAGATAACTGCCTTCGGAGCGAGGCTAATACGCTATGGGGAGAGTGTTGATGAGGGCATAGGCTACGCTGAGGGACTGGCCGATGGAAAGGGTCTCTACAACATTACCCCCGAGAGCAACCTCATCGGTCTGGAGGGGCAGAAGACGATAGCCTTTGAACTCTGGGAGGAGCTTAATCCAACTCACATCGTTGTTCCCACCGGGAGCGGAAGCAACCTCTACAGTATCTACAAAGGTTTCGTGGAGCTTCTGCGCATCGGGGCAATTGATGAGGTGCCGGAGCTTATAGCGGTGCAGGCGGAGCGGTGTTCGCCGATAGCGAGTGAGGTCCTTGGCGTTGAGCCTCGCGCTGAACCAACTAAGGCCCTCGGTCTGTACGTGAGGAATCCTGCCATGAAGGAGCTTGCCCTTGAGGCAATATCCAAAAGCAGTGGAACGGCCGTCCTGGTTGGTGAGGACGAGCTTGACCTCGGTCAGAGACTTCTGGCCAAGGAAGGAGTATTCGCGGAGTACGCTTCCTCCGTTATCATCCCCGCGCTATTGAAGCTTTCAGAGGAGGGGTACTTCGAGAAGGACGACAGGGTAACGCTCGTAGTGACAAGTTCAGGCCTCAAGGGACAGTACTCTGAAAGCAGGGAGCGGTTTTCCCTCGGTGGAACTAAGCTGGAGATACTTCGCCTGATTGAGGACGGGGAGATGTACGGCTACGAGGTCTGGGAGGCCCTTGGAAAGCCGCTCAGATACCAGGCGGTCTACCAGCACCTCCGCGAGCTGGAGAGCATGGGGCTTATTGAAGAGAGCAGGCGGAAGGGGAGACGCGTCTACTACAGGCTGACCGGTAGGGGGAAGAAGTTCTTGGAGATGATGGGGTAGAAAGGTTTTAAAGTCCCTTTTAAAAGCTAATCCTAGGTGAAGAAGGTGAAGCTGGCCATTGAGCACAAGTTCTCCCTTACGGTTTACCTATGGGGTACGATAACCGGCATAATCAGCGGTCTCGCTGCGGCAAAGATCGAGTACGGCTGGCTCCTTGGAGTGGCCATGTATATAGTGACCGACAAGTTCATCATGGCAGTCATAAAGGAGCTCCCGCCCGACGTTCCGGACGAGAGAGCGATACTCAAAAAAGCGTTCTGGGGATGGAGCCTGTTCTGGCTCTACTTCGTTATGCTGACCTATTCACTGGTAATAGGCTTCACGCCCCATTGCTACTCGAACCAGAGCCTGCTCTATAGGATGGTCATGAACGGTAACGCGACCGTTCCCTGTAACGTAACTCCCGTGGGGTGATGACATGGAGGAGCTGAAGAGAACAGTAGCTAAGGAGGCTTTGGAATTCATCGAGGACGACATGGTCATCGGTCTCGGCACCGGTTCGACCACCGCCCACTTCATAGAATACCTCGGCAAGCTCATCATGGAGGAGGAGCTCGAGGACGTTTACGGTGTTCCCACATCTCACCAGTCGAGACTTCTCGCCATAGAGAGCGGCATTCCCATCGTTTCCCTTGATGAGGTTGACGCGATAGACATAGCCGTAGACGGTGCTGACGAGGTTGACCCCAACCTGAACCTCATAAAGGGCCGCGGTGGAGCGCTGACGATGGAGAAGATAATCGAGTACCGCGCCGGCACTTTTCTCGTTCTCGTGGACGAGAGCAAGCTCGTCGAGCGGCTTGGTGAAAAGATGCCGGTGCCGATAGAGGTTATCCCGGCCGCGTGGAGGGCGATAGCCGAGGAGATAGAGGTCTTCAACGCCGAGGCTGAACTCAGGATGGCCGAGAAGAAGGATGGACCGGTAGTTACCGACAACGGCAACTTCATACTCGACGCGAAGTTCCACCGCATCGAAGACCCGCTTGACCTCGAGGTAGAGCTGAACAACATCCCCGGCGTTGTGGAAAACGGTATCTTCGCCGACATAGCGGACATCGTTTTAATCGGCACGAAGGACGGCGTGAAGAGGTTTGAGCGCTGAGCCTCTAGTCCCCCCGTTTTTCTTGGTTGGCTAGGTTAAGTTTATAAATCTCATGAGAGTTACAGCTTTTGAGCCTCCCGCGCGGGGGTAGCCGAGCCTGGTCAAAGGCGGTGGACTCAAGATCCACTCCCGCAGGGGTTCAGGGGTTCAAATCCCCTCCCCCGCACCATTTAGCCCTTGCAGAGCAAGCGCTGGTGGAAAGCCCGTAGCCCATTCATGAAGTGCGTTTATGAAGGGTTCTCCTCTTGAAGTTAATTGTTTTAGGGAGAACTCATTTAAAGGTTCTTTGTAAGGGATTTAACTTTAAAAAGACACCATTCTCCGGGAGAGGGCTACGAACTTTTGGTGAAGCTTTTCTCAAAAGCTTCAACACCGCTTTCACCCTATTTCAAGCGTCTTGCGGATGACGGAAAGATTGCGTTTCTTCTCTTGAGGGATTTACTCGTTAATTGCTAATTTTGGACGTTTGTCTTCTTCAAAGCATCCTACGGACGCCAGAATAGAACGCAAACCTGTCCAAAGGCTTCTTTTAGAATTAAACCCCTATTCAATTGAAATTCGAAACGGGCACACTAGCACGATCCCTCAGATTATGAGAAAGAGAACTCTCTTGCTCAAGCTTTTCCAAAAGATTGTCTGCGACGTTGGAGCTTTGCCTCAACGCACGGGACGATGGTCCTGTTGAGTTCCCAGAAGACCGTACGTAAGAACCCAAAAAGAGCAAAAAGGAAAACAAAATCAGATGTCGATCTCACCCTTTTCCTTCAGCTCACGGTACATGCGCCAGCTGATTATCGGCCTCTTTGCAGCTAAAACGTCGTCGACCCTCTTAACCGCGGTGTTGTGTGGGGCGCTCTTCACAAGCTCGGGGTTGCTGTAAGCTTCCTCGCTTATCCTCTTGAGGGCTTCAACGTATGCATCCAGCTCCTCCCTGCTGACGGTCTCAGTCGGCTCAATCATCAGCGCCTCGTGAACTATCAGCGGGAAGTATATGGTGGGCGCGTGCATTCCGAAGTCGAGGAGCCTCTTGGCGACGTCAAGGGCCTTAACTTCGGTTTCCTTCTTCATAGGCTCCGCAGAGAAGACGGTCTCGTGCTTCCTAAGCTCCTTTCCGGGAAGTTCGTATCCCTTGGTTCCCTTCAGCTTCCTCGTTATGTAGTTGGCGTTGAGGACCGCTATCTCGCTGGCCTCTCTCAACCCATCTCTACCCATTATCTTTAGATACGTCAGTGCTTTTACCATAACCGCGAAGTTGCCGTAGAGTTCTTTCACCTTGCCGATGCTCTTTGGCACGTTGTAGTCCAGGTAGTAGCGGTCGTTCTCCTCGTCGTAACCCACGAGCGGAACCGGTAGGTAGTCCTTCAGGAAGTCCTTCACGCCAACCGGCCCGCTTCCGGGTCCACCGCCGCCGTGCGGGGTCGAGAAGGTCTTGTGGAGGTTGAGGTGGACGACGTCAAAGCCCATATCGCCCGGCCGTACTTTGCCAAGGACCGCGTTGAGGTTTGCACCGTCGTAGTAGAGCAGGCCGCCGGCTTTGTGGACTATCTTGGCTATCTCCAGTATCTCGTCCTCGAAGATTCCGAGGGTGTTTGGATTAGTCAGCATCAAACCGGCGGTTCTCTCGCTCACGGCGTTCTCAAGGGCCTCAAGGTCAACGGTTCCGTTCTCGTTGGAGGGTATCTCAACCACCTTGAAGCCCGCCATCGCGGAGGAGGCCGGATTGGTACCGTGGGCCGAATCCGGAACGAGCATCTCGGTCCTCTGAGTCTCACCGCGGTCGAGATGGTAAGCGCGGATTATCGAGACGCCGGTGAACTCGCCGTTCGCACCGGCCGCAGGCTGGAGGGTGAAGCGATCCATCCCGGTTATCTCTCTGAGCCATCCTTCCAGCTCCCACATTACTCTAAGCGCTCCCTGGATGGTTCTCTCGTCTTGATAAGGATGGACGTAAGCCACACCGGGATGGGAAGCTATCTCCTCGTTTATCTTGGGGTTGTACTTCATGGTGCACGAGCCGAGAGGATAAATGCCGCTATCGACACCGTAGTTCATCTCGCTCAGACGCGTGTAGTGTTTGACCACCTCAGGCTCGCTCAACTCCGGGAGGTTGAGCGGGCTCTTCCTCCTCAGCTTCTCAGGGATTTCAACGTCAGCGTCTTCAATCGGCTTTGGAAGAGTATAACCAACCCTTCCCGGCCTGGAAAGCTCAAAAACGGTCGGTTCGTCCCACTTGGCTTGGCGGAACATTCAGGCCACCTCCTTTAGGACATCTATGAGTTCATCAACCCATTCCTTTCTCGTTGTCTCGGTCGCCGCGAAGAGGGCTGTCTCCCCAAGCTCTGGAAAGTGCCTTCCGAGGTAGTAGCCACCGTGTATGCCTTTCTCAAGAAGCCTCTCGTGAACCACTTCATAGGGGACACCGAACCTAACGGGCACGTCCTTGAAGTTGACACCACTGAAGGGAACCTCAGCCACCTCTGAAAGGCGCTTCTTGAGGTAGGCGGTGTTCTTCAGGATGGTCTCGCCGAGCTCTCTCAGACCATTCGGCCCGAGCGTTGCTAGGTGTATCGCAGCCGCGACGGCAACTAGGGCTTCGTTTGAACAGATGTTTGAGGTTGCCTTTGCACGCCTTATATGCTGCTCCCTCGTCTGGAGGGTCATCACGAAGGCCCTCTTCCCGTCCCCCGTCTTCGTCATCCCTATTATCCTACCCGGCATCTGTCTTACCAGCTTCCTGTCGTTCCTTACGGCGAAGATTCCCGCCCTGGGAGCGCCGAAGTTCATGGAGTTCCCGAAGTAGGCTGCCTCGCCGACGACGACGTCAGCGCCGAGTTCCCCCGGAGCCTCAACTACCCCAAGTATTGTCGGGTCGACCCCAACAACGAAGAGTGCCCCGGCATCGTGGGCTATCTCCCCTATCTCCTCGATGTTTTCTTCGAGGAGGCCGAAGAAGTTGGGTATCTCGACGTAGACACCGGCGGCGCCTTCAACCGCTTCTTTCAGCTTTTCAAGGTCAAGCTGTCCCCGTTCATCCCAGGGGACCTCAACCTTCCCGAGGCCCGGTCCCGAGGTATATGCTCTCAGAACCTCCTTTTTTTCGGGACTGAGTGCCTTGGGGATAACGAACTTCTTCCTTTTCGTGTGCCTGGCTGCCATCAGCGCCGCCTCTGCCATCGCCGTCCCCCAGTCGTACATTGAGGAGTTAACTATCGGCAGGCCAATCAGCTCCGCGATGAGGCTCTGGTACTCAAAGAGAGCCTGGAGCATGCCCTGGCTTACCTCCGGTTGATAGGGAGTGTATGCCGTCAGGAATTCACTCCTTTCGATAAGGTACTTGACGTGTGCCGGGACGTAGTGGAAGTATGTTCCCGCCCCCAAAAAGCTCGGCATCTCGAGAACCGTTTTGTTCCGGCTCAGGATACCGTTCAGCTCAGTGAAGACCTCGTACTCGCTCTTTCCCTCTGGAAGGTTGAACTCCTTGACCATTCCTTCCGGCACATCGGAGAACAGCTCTTCAATCCGCTCAAACCCGATTTCCCTCAGCATCTCCTCCTTCTGCGGGAGGTTCGGGAGGTAGTGTCTTCCCATGCCTATCACCTTCTTAACTTTAAGACGCTCGTTGAAAGTTGGGCGGGAAGAATATATGCTTTGTGCCGGCGGCAACCTTAAAAGCCAAGCCCCAACCCTAACCTTATGATAGACTGCATCAACCGCTCGCACCGGTCATTATTATTGCCTCAATGGTGACTCCCTTTGAATGCATCAGAAGGGGTGGTTAAATGATAATCGCCTTCGACTTCGACGGGACGCTGGCAGATACCTACTGGTGCATTGAGGAGGCATTCAAACGCGCCCTTCAGAGGCGTTACCGCTGGCTTCCAGGGAAGGCACTCTGGGCGAAGCTTTTAACTAAGGTAGAGCTTCAGTTCGAGAGACCAACCTTGGGGGGGCACAAGAAGAAGACGAAGGTTCCGTTCTTCCTCAGGACGAAGTTCTTTGAGACGTGGTTTGAGGAGAGGGCAAAGCTAACAAGGCCGATAGATGATTCCCCCGAACTGCTGAAGAAGCTCAAGGAGGAAGGTCACACCGTCATCTCCTTCTCGGCGGAGGACTTCATGGACGGTATGAAGGCCAGAAGGTTGAAGATGATGGGGGTCTACGACCTTTTCGACGATGTTGTGGTCTTCGGGCACGAGATGACGCTCGACGAGGCCTTCAAGCTCGTCCGCGAGAAGTATGGAAACGAGACCTTCATCTGGGTCGACGACAAGCCATGGCGCTTCATAGGGCATGGTGACGGGAACACGGAATATGTATGGTACTACTTCCCGTTCACCGCAAGATTCATTGAGAAGAAGCGGGAGAGGCTCGCACTCATACCGCACCTGCACATCATACGGGATCTGTGGAGCATCTTTGATGTGATAAAGAACGTGGAGCACGGAAAACATTTTTAGATGTTGAGATCGATATTGTTAAAAGATGATGGGTATGAAGAATAAGGTCCTCATAGGATTGCTCGCAACTTTCATCCTCATTGTCATCATAGGTCTTGGTCCTTGGTGGAAGGACATATCAGGTGGCATAACACCCTCTGGACCCAACGTCACAGCCACCTATCTGGGCATCCACAAGCCGCAGAACATTGGTGACTGGCAGTTCGTTGTCAAAGATCCCATCCTGACCGACTGCATGGTGGCCTACCTTTACGAATACGACGGAACAGGCAAGCTGACGGTCTACGAGATAGACGCCGGGACGCTGGAGGCACTTGGGCTTAAAAACAGAAGGAGTAACTGCACGAACGTCCTCAGATATGGGGTTTTCGCGGTCAACTTTACGGGGATGCCTGAGGCTCTGTCCATAGAGATATGGGTGAGCAAGAGTTCAACCGGAGGTCATGATGTCTACTTCCAGCAGCTTGGGGACTGGCGCTTTGTCAACGGATCATACATAGGTTACATCGCGCCGCCTATGAACAATGACTACGCCCTTATGAACATAACCACCGTGGAGGAGCTGGTAAACAAAACTGGTATTCATATGATAAAGAGATGAGCTAACCTGAGTCGGCGTTGGTGTACTCAACGGTATCCTCAACGAACTCGTCGTAGGTTCCCCCATTAACTTCTTCCAGTTTTATGGAGAACTCCCTTCCCAGCGACCACCTAACCGCAATGGGACCCCTATCCGTTTCAGCTATGATGAGTCCGAAGGGTAAATCACCGGCCCAGTGGTGCTTTGAGAAAGTTACCTCAAAGCCCCTCCTTTTAAGCTCTTTCAGCACCTCTTCGTAGGTTCTGCCCGGTCCGTATGGACTTTTGACGAAGCCAATGTAGGCCATTTTTACTCACCATTGTTCCATTAATAGGCAGATTTAAAACCTTTTCGGTTCTCTTAACAAAGCTTAAAAGCCGAGAGAAAAACCTAAAAACATGAAACCAGTTCCATTGCCAGACCGAGCACTCAAACTCAATGGGAACCTCATAATAGCGGACCTCCACCTCGGCTACGAGATCAGCATGGCGAGGAAGGGATTCTACCTGCCGCGGGTTTTCCACGAGGTCGTCGGAAAGCTGAAAGCTATCCTCGAAAGGGAGAGGCTAAAGCGTCTCGTAATTAACGGTGACCTAAAGCACTCCTTCGTCTCCGAGTGGCGTGAAAGGGAAGAGCTAAAGGCCTTCTTTAAGGAGGTTTCCCCGCTCGTTGATGAGCTGGTTCTCGTGAGGGGCAACCACGACGTTGGAACGCTCTGGCTAAGGAAGCTTGGTGTTGAGGTCATTGACGAGCTTGAAATTGGAAAGTGGAAGCTCGTCCACGGGCATAATCTCGTCGAGGGTGAGCGCTTTATCCTGGGACACGAGCATCCAGCGATAAGGCTACGCGACGAGGTGGGGGCGCTTGTCAAGGTGCCTGCTTTCCTAGTAAGCGACGAGCTAATAGTCCTTCCTGCCTTCAGTCCATGGGCCTACGGCAACGACGTGCTGAGGGAGATAGTCTCACCATTTCTAAGGGCCTACGACATTTCAAAGGCTCGCGTGCTCGTTCCGTTAGGGGACGAGATCCTCGACTTTGGTGAGCTCGGAAGGTTGTCCGGAATCATCTGGAAACTCCCCTCCACAAACCTTTAAACTTCAAAGAAGTAAACCCGTCGGTGGTAACGTGAACGCGCTCAGCGCCCTGATATTCTTCGCCTACGCCCCGGCACTGGCGATACTCTGGTACTTCTATCACGCGGACAGATATGAACCCGAGCCGAGGCGCTACGTTATCGGGACATTTATCCTCGGAGGAACCCTCTCCGTCGGGATAGCCTACATCTTAGAGAGCATCCTGACGATTGGGGGGATGATACAGCCCCTCCTCCCCACGACGACCTTTTATGTTGCGCTCGTTGCTGGACTCGTAGAGGAGCCTTCAAAGGCGTTGGCTGTAAGATGGCCTTTCAAAGCGGGTCAGATGGATGGTATAATGGACGGCTTAGTCTATGGGGCCGCTGCGGGTCTCGGCTTTGCTGCCACCGAAAACTTCATGTACGGTCTTGGCTGGGGGTTGGGCGTTACCCTGACGCGGGCGTTCCTTACTCCATTCGCCCACGCAACGTGGAGCGCGATAATCGGCGTTGGTTATGGGTTAAAGGCGGAGGGAAAGGTTGACTCCCTGACCGGTTACTACCTTCTGGCGATCTTCCTTCACTTTCTCTGGGACTACTATGCCTTCATGAGCGCCACGATCCCGGCCTACAACATCGTCCTGATAGTCCTCATCGGCGTTAATCTGGCCATACTAAGGTACTTCATGATTGCCGGCCTCGCGGAGGACAGGGCGAGGCTCTGGTATTACTGGCTTAGGAGGGGTGGTTGAGATGGGAAAGGTTGAGGATGCACTCTTTGAGGCTAGGCCCTACGTTGAGTACTGGGATGGGTTGAAAGAACTCGTTGAGAAGCTTTGGAAGGACACGGAAAACGAAGAGGAGTTCCTAAATAGGATAAAATCGGAGATGGAAATGGCGGAAGAGCCTTTCAGAACCGACCTCAGGATATTCCTACAGAAGTTCGAGGTTCTTTGATTTTTCCCCAAACCTCAGCTTGTCTTTAGAACCGTGAACCAAAAGGTTTTTTGAAAATCCCACCAACGTGTTAGGGGGATTGAAATGAAGAGGACTTTAGCGGTGCTCATCCTGGTTATCGCTGCTGGAATAGCTGGAGCGTGGTACCTGAGGGGCAGCGGAAGCATCATCCACCAGCAGTCTCCGCTGGCCGTTAAAGGGCAGATACTGGCAAGGCTTGGTGCGATGGACTGTTACACCTACACCCAGAACATAACCGTTAGTTCGGGAAATGTCACTGTGAGATCCAGCGTGGAGGGAGGGCTAAACAACGGGACGTATTACTTCCACGGGAGGAGGAGCGGAACTGAGTGGTGGGGAACCATAAGGGGCTGCCACTTGGTTGAAAGGGTAGTCAACGCGGGGGAGAAAAAGGAGTTCAACATCAACCTCACGGAAAATGAGCTGTCTGCAATGATGATGTACGAGCCGGTTCAGCTGGCCATCCGCGCACTGGGAAGCTCTGATAAGGTTAGCGTCTCAGGCCAATGGCTCGTCTGCAACTTCACACTGCCGGAAACTGGGGGCGGGAGTCCAGAGACGTTCGCAGGAACCATCAAAGTGAAATTCAACGATCATTACATACCCACGAGGTTGATTGTTGATAGCATCGTGACATCCAACGGGGAGACCGTGAAGAGGGTTTCGTTCTCGGCCGACATTAAAGAAGAATGCTGGATACCGGAATGGGAAAAAATACTAGAGACGGGGTGAGGAGTTAAGCCCCCCTCGTCGCCACTATTTTTACCCCCTCCCACTCGGCAACGACATCGCCGACTTTTATCGGAGCCTTGAGCTTTAGCCCCGCTAGAAACCTCATCAACTCGGGTATCCTCTCCTTAGGAACCGACTCTGCCGTTCTGACGCTCACCGTTGGGAGGGCATCCCCTTCGACAGGAACAACACTCATGACAATTCTTTTTGGGTTTGTGACCTCCTGAACCGCCCATTCCTCCCCCCTGGGACAGGTGCAACCTCGAACCTCTTTAATTTTCCCGTCCTCGACCTCAACCTCTATGGAACAGCCGAGGGGGCAGACTATGCAGGTAAAGCGGTAGATCATATCCTCACCACCTCCACTGTAAGCTTCTCGGTTTTCCTGATTTCCTTGGACCTCAGCGTTATCCTGAGCATTTCCGCGGGCTTGACCACGGGGAGTCTAACCCTCTTGGATATCTCCGGAATCCTCAGTTCAACGTTCTCCATTGGTTTTGCAACGCGGAGGTAGAGGTAGACATCCCTCTCACCGCTGAGATAGTGTGGAGCGAGGAGGCGGACGTTTTCACCTTTCTCAACTTTAATCCACTTCCTACTCTCAATTCCTCCATTGTTGATGAATTCCTTTGCACCTTCCGCCGCTAATTCACCCTGCTCCGCCACGTAGTCAACGAGGTCGTTTATGAGGAGGGAGTTGCCCGCTGCGAAAATCCCCGGAACGCTCGTCTCAAGACGATCGTTGACGATTGGTCCACCGGTTGCTGGATCAATCTCAACTCCAACCTTTTTCAGCTTCTTAACGCTCGGAACCAAGCCAGCTGAGATCACTAAGGTATCTGCATCAATCCAGAATTCGCTTCCCGGAATCTCCCTGAGGTTTTCATCAACTTTCACGACCTTCACTCGTTTGACCCTTCCCTTTCCGCGCACTTCGACAACCTTGTGGCCTAGGTAGAGGGGGATGTTGAAATCGCGGAGTATCATGACATTCCTCGCTAGGCCCCCAGGGTAGGGCATCAGTTCTACGACCGCCTTGACCTTGGCGCCCTCGAGGGCAAAGCGGCGTGCCATTATAAGGCCCACGTCGCCGGAACCAACTATGACGACCTCCTTTCCTGGCAGGATGCCGTAGATGTCCATCAACGTCTGGGCCTCACCTGCCGTGTAAATTCCAGAAACCCTGTCTCCAACTATTCCAACTTCAAAGGCGTGCCTTTCGCGAGCGCCGGCGGCGTAGATCACGGTCCTGGTCCAGGCCTGGTAGGCACCGCTCGGTGATGTAAATATTACCACCTTCTCAAGATCGGAATAATTCCTGATCTCTAGAACCCTAGCAGATGTTCTGCACTCCACTCCAAGTTCGACCAGCCTCTTTGCAAGTCTGGACGCGAACTCCGGGCCGGTAAGCTCCTCCTTGAAGTAATGAAGCCCAAAACCGGGATGGATGCACTGGGGGAGGATTCCTCCAAGGTAATCCCTCTCATCGAGGAGTAACACCTTCAGGCCGAGTTCCTTCGCTTTAATGGAAGCCGCCATTCCCGCCGGTCCACCACCGATGACGACCACGTCGTAGTTAAGCATGGGGATCCTCGGGAACATCAGGCATCCCCCCTGATAAGAACTTTGACATCTCCAATGCCAATCTCACTCCCTCTACCCTTCAGCGTGACCTTCCAGGATTCGGTATCATACTCTTTAGCTAAAAGCTGGACTATCTTGGGTCTGCAGAAGGCGCCTTGGCAGGTTCCTGTCATGGCCTTCGTCCTGAACTTAATGGAGTCGAGACTGGGTGTCTTAACTCCTATGAACTTCATCCTCTCTATCGCCTCCAAGATGTCGCCCTCGCTTACGTTGTTGCAGCGGCAGATGATCCTGCCGTATGCAGGGTTCCCCTTCACCATCTCGTTGACCTTTTCTGGAGGGAGCATGAAGAAGTGCGTTATCTCCCTCCGGTAGGGGTTCCACTTCTCCTTCTCGACCAGCTTGATTCCAAGGTCGCGCTCGATTATCTCAGTAACCTCATACGCTATCGCCGGAGCACTCGTGAGGCCTGGAGAGCGGATTCCAGCGACGTTTATGAAGCCCTCGACATCTTTCTCGGCCCTAATTATGAAGTCCCCACCGGTTGGTTCGGGTCTCAATCCCGCGAAGGTCCTTATCACCTTGCTCTTCAGCGGGAGCTGCGGCCAGAGCTTCTTTGCCCCTTTCCATACCTTCTCAAGCCCCTCCTCAGTCGTTGCAAAGTTCTCCTTCTCCTCGGGCGGCAGATCCTGGGCGTTGGGACCTATCATGAGGTGCCCGCTCACCTCGCTTGTAACGACGATACCCTTGCTTATAGGCGTCGGAGTGGGGAACAGAACGTGGTTCGGGCCTGGAACGGTATCATCGAAAAGGAAGTACTCCCCCTTCCTCGGGTGTATCTCGAAGTAGTCTATACCCGCCATCCTTGCTATCTCATCCGCATGAAGCCCGGCGGCGTTGATTACAACGTCAGCCTCGATGAAGCCGTTGTTCGTCTCAACACCCTTAACCTCGCCGTTCTCGACCTTTATGTCCCTGACTTCCGTTTCTAAGTGCGTCTTAACTCCGTTTGCTACGGCGTTTTCAACGAGCGCTATAACCGCCGGAATCGGCGCTATTTGGCCGACTATCGGAACCCAGAGGGCACCGAGGGCTTCTTTGGTGAGGTGGGGTTCCATGCGGAAAAGCTCTTCCCTCCCGATTATCCTCATCTCGGGGACGCCGTTCCTCCTCCCGCGTTCAAGGAGCCTCTCAAGCTCGTCGAAGTCCTCATCCTTGGTGGCAACTATTAAAGCCCCGTTCCAGACATGGGCGATCTGGAGTTCCTTGACCCACTGGTGCCATAGGCGGTTCCCCCTTATACAGAGTTTCGCCCTCGTTGGGTACTTCTCGGGGTCATCGTCGTAGCCTCCATGGATTAGGGCGGTGTTGGCCTTGCTCACACCCCAGCCCACGTCCGGGGCCTTCTCGATGAGGTGAACCTCTAGGTTCTCATACCTGCTCAGAACGCGCGCTATGCTCGCGCCGCTTATTCCAGCACCTATTATGGCAACTTTCGTTTTCATATCCCTCCCTCCGATATAACCATAGAAAAGCCTTCACCCGTTTTAAAGCTTTCTCCAACCTTTGGTTTATCACAAGAGAAACGAGAGAACAGTTCTGGGCATAAGGAGGGAGGACGTGAGTGACCACTGGGAAGGAGACCATCTCTGTACATCTGGCTATCATGGAGGACAGCCCCACCAAGCTCACTCCGAACCCCACTTTCCAAGGATGATGAAGTTGCCATCATGAAGCAGATTGGCGCTATAGACGTTTGAAGGCCCCCCCAATCCTCCCGGAAAAACGGCCGCTCACAGGTTCCCCATTGCTTTTTACCCTCAACGTGACGTTCCACGTCTCAACAATCCTTATTACGTAGGGCTCCTCGATAGTCCCGGCGTTAGATTCATCCTCCTGCCTGAGGAACACGTGAAACTCGTAGTAGCTACCAGTCCTTTTTATGCCCGTAACGTTTCCATTTTCCAGGATCCACCTAAGAAAGTTCATGATGTTAATCTCTGGCCAGCTGGTGCGGGCGACGATTGACCAGTTGATATCATTCACCTTGGAATTAACCGAGAAGGTAAAGTTCCTCCCCCCGTTGTCCCTGATCCAGTAAACAGCAGTGCCGTTAGAGTAGTTTACGCAGGCCCTAATACTCCCGGCCGGAATGTTGAAAATGGAAAGTGAGCTACCGTTCACGGCCCAACAAAAAGAGGGATAAGAATTGACCCTCGAAACCACTTGAGTGACTGAAGGGGGCTTTTCAGGGGGTGATTCAATCCGGTGAACCTTAGGGATCCCGTTATCTGAGATGATCTGACTTCCTCCCCGTCGTGAACGGCGAGGGTTCGAGTTAACCCCTCGCCAGCAGGCGGTTCGGTTTACGGGCACTCATTCACCTACTCCCGTTGCCGGTTTCGGTTCGGCCCGAAGGCACGGTCTCGTGCCCGTTACCCCTACCGCTGAACGGTTTGGGGTTATCATTCCAAAGGCCCACTCGTTAGTTTCAGACTGCCTCAGCGGGCAGTCTTTCGAAGACGCTTAACAGCGTCAAACCACTCTAAAGCAGAGTGGTAACGTGAAACCCCTCATCTCATCGGGTTGTTCTTGAGTGGCCTCTCCGAGGCCTTATTAAGTTGCAAAAACTTAAAAGGGTTTTCGGTGGTTTAAGGGTTGTTAGGTGGTAACCTAACACAGAAGACAGAACCAATAGGACGCCAAAAACGACCAGAAACCTCCTCATGATATCCCTTATTCTTCTACGACTGATATGTTAATAAAATTTATGGGTAGGAATGGTAAGTCATTGACTGCCGACGACCTTCGCCCATCCCATCGCCCTCGTTACCGCCTCCTTCCAGCCGCGGTAGAGCTTCTCCCTTGTCTCCCCATCCACAGACGGCTCAAAGACCCTCTCCGCCCCCCAGAGGCTCCTTATCTCATCTTGACTGCTCCAATAATCAACGGCTAGTCCTGCAAGATAGGCCGCGCCAAGGGCGGTGGTTTCCTTCACTACAGGCCTGACGACGCGCCTGTTGAGTATGTCAGCCTGGAAGCCCATCAGGAAGTCGTTGGCCGTTGCCCCACCATCGACGCGGAGTTCCTTTATCCCGACGAGCTTCTCCATCTCCTCAATCACGTCGCGCGTGAGGTATGCTATAGCCTCTAAGGTCGCCCTCGCCAGGTGCTCCCTGCCGGTTCCACGGGTTATGCCGATTATCAGCCCGCGCGCAAACTGATCCCAGTAGGGTGCGCCGAGGCCAACAAACGCTGGGACGAAGTAGACTCCCTCATTGCTTTCCAGCTTTCTGGCAAGTCCCTCCGTCTCTGCGGCGCTCTTGATTATCTTTATCCCGTCGCGGAGCCACTGCACAGCGGCACCTGTTATGAAGATGCTCCCCTCGAGGGCGTAGCTGACCTTCCCGTTTAGACCCCAGGCGATGGTGGTGAGCAGGTTGTCGGAGTAGCGGACAGTTTTACCTGTATTAGCCAGGATAAAGCTTCCTGTGCCGTAGGTGGCCTTTACCATCCCCGCATCGAAGGCTGCCTGACCGAATAATGCGGCCTGCTGATCCCCGGCGTCCCCGCTTACCGGAATCTCTTTGCCCAGGAGTTCTCTCCTGGTGTATCCGTAGATCTCGCTCGATCCCCTGACCTCTGGCAAAACCTCCTCAGGGATGCCGAATATCTCAAGAAGCTCGTCGTCCCACTCCAGCTTTTTGATGTTGAAGAGCATCGTCCTTGAAGCGTTGGAGTAATCGGTGACGTGTTCTCCAGTTAGGCGGTAGATAAGGAACGTATCGACTGTTCCAAAGAGGACCTCTCCGCGTTCGGCCTTTTCCCTCAAACCGGGCACGTTGTCGAGGAGCCACTTAAGTTTTGAAGCGGAGAAATAAGCGTCCGGCACAAGACCGGTCTTTTTCTTAATCAGACCGCCATACTCGCGCTTTATCTCCTCGACCATCTCTGCAGTTCTCCTGCACTGCCAGACTATTGCATTGTAGAGCGGTTTTCCACTCCTATCCCAGACAATAGTGGTTTCCCTCTGGTTGGTAACGCCTATAGCAGCTATCTGCCCAGAATTAATTTTGGCCCTCTCGATAGCGGTATTTATCGCCCTGAACTGAGCGTTCCATACCTCCTCCGGGTCGTGCTCCACCCAGCCCGGCCTCGGATAGTGCTGGGGGAACTCGTACTGACCGACGCCGTGTATATTACCCTTCCTGTCGAAGAGTATAGCTCTAGCTGAAGTCGTTCCTTCGTCGAGTGATAGGATGAACTTCTTCATGTTCTCACCGAAAAGTAGGAAGAGAAGGAAAGTATATTAGGGATTCGGTCACTTCAGCCCTATCGAATCGAGATAGGAGAGCATCCTCTCAATGTCGTTGACTATGACACCATCGAAGAGGCCACCGAGGCGGACAAGGTTGTCGTTCTGATAGTAGAGTTCCTCGTTTAGAGGCCAGAGAACGGCCTTAAGCCCAGCTTTTTTAATCATCTGAAGCGCCCCCACGGTCTTCTCAACGCCAAGGATGGCCATCGCGTCTATCGGGGGGTTTATTGACCAGGGTCTAAGCTCCGCTATAAGCCTTGGGAGCTGGGAGAAGGTTTCCTCGCTGTCTATGAGTATCCCAAGCCTCGTTTTAGAGTCGCGCTTTCTATACTCCCTCAGGGCATCTATGAGGAAGGATGAAACGATTATCCTGTCAGGATGGTTCCTCCCTATGATTTCAGCGGTCTTTGGAACGGCATCGATGTCCTTTATCTCGACGTTGACAACGGCATCCTCCGGAATGGTCTCAAAGACCTCCTCCAGAGTTGGTATTCTCTCCCCATCGCCGAAGTCGAGCACCTTAAGCTCCTCGAGCGTCATTTCCTTGACTCTACCGCTCCCGTTGCTCGTCCTGTCGACGGTCTCATCGTGGATTACAACGATCTCTCCATCCCTAGTCAGCCAGACGTCAAGCTCGATTCCATCCGCGCCGGCTTCGATGGCCTTTTTAAAGGCCAGAAGGGTGTTCTCAGGATACTTAGCTGAATATCCTCTGTGGCCGAGAACGAGTGTTTTTCCTTCCATGACAATCACCTTCGTTTGGGGTAGGTGGGAGCCTAAAAAACCTTTCCCAGCTTAGCTGGATCGTTGGAAATGATTACATCAACAGAAGGGATCAGCCTCGGAATCCAGAAAAGCTCGTCCATACTGTAGTTCCAGAGGTAAATCCGGAGTCCCCGCCTTCTGAGGGTTCGGATAAGGGTTGCGAGAGGTCTATAACCAATGTATGCGATGGCATCTATAGGGACGTGTGCCGAATAAAAACCTCGGGAGCGGAGGAGTTCAATGATGGGGCGGAGACCGAGTATGGAGACACCTATCTTGCAGTCGGGACACTCTTTTAATAGAAGCTTTGATATGCTCACTTTATCTGCAGAAAAAATGGTTTTGTCAAGGGCTTTCTTCCGTTCAACGAGCTTGATAAGGGGTTCAATGGCCCCCGCTTCCTTAACGTCTGCGTTGAAGAGAGTGGCATTGAGGGACAGCACCTCTGAAACCTTCGGAATCAACGGGCCAAGGGGGTGGAGTTTTCTGAGCAGGGAGAGACTAACGTTACCTATCCTGAACCTTTTTCCCCCCGCGTTAAAGGCCCTGTCATGATGGACTACTAGCTTTCCATCCTTCGTTACCCTGACATCGAACTCTATCCCGTTGGCGTACTTTAAAGCCCTTCTAAACGCTGGAAGCGTATTTTCCAGCGGCCCTCTGAAGCCCCTGTGCCCTAATATGAAGATATTTTCATTGTTCATTTCTGTCCCGATTTTCATCGTCCAGATATGAACTGGCAACCCTTAAAAGCTTATTCTGTATTACTACTAACGTTTCATCACTGTACGGGGTAGAATAAAGGTGATGAGGATGGGCATCGATAAACGGAAGTTCAGCTGGGGAATGGTTCTCAGTCTAGCCCTGCTCGGGTTCAGCATGAGTACGGGCTGGGCAATAAACAAGGGTCTAACCTTTAAGTTGCTCCAAGAAGGATACACCAACGCTCCGGCGGTTATAGGGGCCGTGCTATCTCTCCAAGGTCTTATGGGACTCATCGTGCCACCCCTGATGGGGTATTACAGTGATGTTTACTCGTCGGGAAGGGGTAGGAGAACGCCCTTCGTGCTTGCGGGTGGTATCCTTGCTGGTTTGATAGCCCTAGCTATATACCTGGGCTACGTTGCAAGGATGTCCCTTGCGGCCTTCGCGGTAATCTTGGCGGCGTTCTACTTTTTCATGTACTTCTTCGTCGCCCAGTACCGCTCCCTGATGCCGGATGTTGTTGAGAGCGGTGCCCGCGGCAAGGTCAGCGGAATAATAACGCTCTTTGAGTGGATGGGCAACCTCTTCCTCTTTGGCATGATAGCCTTCCTGGCCGTGAAGGCCAGCGCTGTTACTGGGGTAAGCGACGAGATAAAGGCCATGAGTGAAGCCGGCTACCTCTGGATTCCCTTCGCTGTGGTCGCTATCTTCCTCATTGGTTCGGCTATCTACGTCTTCTTCAGGGTAAAGGAGCCAAAGATAAAAGGGGAAATGCCAGAAGAGTCCCTTTGGGACTACTTCAGGACAATACTCTCCGACAGGGACTTCCTGAGCTTCTACATCGCCCAGATGCTCTGGTGGCTTAGCTTCGAGTTCATAGCTGTATTCATGTTTGGAATCCTCGAATCCGTTCTCGGAACCTCCAGCGTCACCGCCCTTGGAAACGCCATAATGGCCCTCTTCAACGTTACCGTCCTAATCGGAGCCATAACCGGCGGCCCACTCTACGACAGGATTGGCAGGAGAAAGTCCATCATCATTGGAGGGGTGCTCTTCCTGATTCCACTCCTCCTTGGCTGGTTTATCCACACGAAGCTCCAGGTCACGGCACTCATCGGTTTCGCAGGAATAGGCTGGGGAATGCTGATGGCCACCTCCTGGCCGGTCATCGGAGACCTCCTCACCAAGTACGAGAAGGAGGCATTCAACGGGCGTTACTATGGCTTCTTTGAGGCCACTAAATCCTTCCCGATACTCATAGCGGGCCTCGTTGGCGGCGGCATCGTCCAGCTCGCTGGGGGAAACTACAAGATCCTCTTCCCGGTAGGGGCTATCTTCGTCCTCATAGCCCTGCCGTTGATATGGGGAATGAAGCACCTGGACGTTATGTCAAACGAAAAGCCGGGAATAGACAAGATTGAGGACACGCAGGAGGGGGTATGAAAACGTGTTGTTGGAAGTTTTGATTTTTCTTTTCCTCCTCTTCATTCTCTTCGCGGTCTTTATAGCGTACAAAATGGCGAAGCCTCCACGCTTCGTCGGTGACTGGACGCCCAAGGATCTCGGCTCCGGCTATGAGGAGGCAACCTTCGAGACCTCCGATGGTCTTAGGCTAGACGGTTGGTGGATCCCGAACGGGAGCGACAAAACGGTGATTCCCCTCCACGGTTACACGCGGAGCAGGTGGGACGACGTTTACATGAAGCAAACCACGGAGTTCCTCCTTAGAGAGGGCTACAACGTCCTGACCTTCGACTTCCGCGCCCACGGCAGGAGCGAGGGGAAGTACACCACAGTCGGGAGGGACGAGGTTAAAGATGTTGAAGCCGCCGTCCGCTGGTTGGAAAAGAACCATCCGGAAGCGGCCGGAAGCATAGCCCTGATAGGATTCTCGATGGGTGCGATAGTCACCATCCGCTCGCTGGCCGAGCTTGAAGGGGTTTGCTGTGGGGTTGCAGATTCACCACCGATGTATCTCGACAGAACAGGCGCGAGAAGCCTGAAGTACTTCGCCAACCTGCCTGAATGGCTTTACCCCTTCGTCAAGCCCTTTGGAAGGCTATTCAGCGGGAGGACGGAGGACACCATCAATCTGGCGGAGAGAGTGAAGAAGCCGCTCCTGCTCATAGCGGGTGAGAAAGATCCCCTCGTGGGGGTGGGTGAGGTTAGGGAGTTCTACGAGCACAACAGGAAGGTCAACCCCGACGTTGAGCTCTGGGTTACCGATGCTTCCCATGTCAGGACGCTGGAGTTCCATCCCGAGGAGTGGAAGGCCAGGGTCGGGGACTTCCTGAAGAGACACCTCTGAGGGGCAAACTTTTTAGCCATTCCTTCTTTTCACCTCTGATGAAGTCCTCCGGAAAGGTCATCACCATCGTGTTCCTTGTGTTCCTCGCCTCTTCTTCGCTCGTGAGGCCCGCCTACGTTCCGGCCTTTGGCCACTTCGTAATTCTCCTCCACGATGTCAGCCCGGGCTACATGGAGCAGTTGCGGGAGATAACGAACGTAATAAGCGCGTACGGCTTCCAGAACGAGACGTATCTCCTCGTGATTCCAAACCACGGCGGTGAAAAGCCCCTGTGTAAATATCCTGCATTTGTAAGGTTCCTGGAAATGCTCGAAAGGGAGGGTTATCATATCGAGCTTCACGGTTACAACCACATTGGAGAAGAATTCAACTGCAACGCGAGCACGGCGGAGGAGAAGCTTGAGCTTGGTTTAAGGGAGTTCAAAAAATGCGGTCTGCCTTTTCCTGAGTACTTCATTGCCCCAAGGTACAGTATGTCAAGCGATGCCCTCGGCGTTCTCCTGAGCCACAACATAACCGTCATAGGGAAGGACTTCATTTACTTCCCCGATGGCCGGATCGAGCCGGTTTACAACCACGAGTACACATGGTACATCCCCGATTTTCTCGTTCCATACCAGCTTTTGAGCGCGGAGAGTGCTTACTCCCATATTAACGGCACTTTCATTCTCTCCGTTCATCCGGTGGCAGTCAACAACGACGCGGGAATGACCTTCTTGAGGAGGTTCCTGCGGTTCGTGAGGAAAAAAGATTGGAGCTAACCGAGCCTCTTCACGGCCCAGTTGTAGAGGAGCACCGCAATCAAGAGAATTCCAAAGGCACTCACGGAGAGCCAGAGGATGCCGGGCAGGACTTCACTAGCAGGCCTATGATAAAGTTCGAGCAGTCGGAGTCCCTTGAGCGCGCTGCCAAGCGGGAAGTAGTTGACTATGGGCCTTGCCCAGTCCGGTAGGGTTGCCTCGGGTATGACGATGCCAGCAAGAAACAGGAGAGGCATCGATATCAGGTTGACTATCGTGTTGGTTGCCTTTATGCTCCTCGTTGCCATTGCTATTGCCAACCCGAGGCTCATCGAGAAGACCGCCGCGAGGAATATCAGGACCCAGCCCAGGGGGCTTGGAAAGATCGTTTCCCCGAAGACCAGCTTCGCGTAGGCTATACCCGCAAGTATGCTGATGGTTACAATGGTAAAGGTCGAGAGCACCTTTCCGGCCAGAAAGTCCCAGGCCGTTGCCGGTGAGGCCGCTATCCTCCTGAGGGTCCCGTGCTCTATCTCTTCAAGCGTCCCCGAGCCTATCAACAGCATGGTCGCGAAGAGGAACTGAATTCCAATGAAGCTCGTGACGTAGAACTGAATTGGGGATGGGGCATTCCCGGTAACGTTTTTCTCCTCCACCTCAATGGGGTTCACCAGGCCGAGAAGGTACGCCTTGCCATCTTCAACGGTGAAGTTGTCCCCAAAATTCGAGGACATGTACTTCCCCATATAGGACAGGGTGATGTTCAGTCTCCTCACGGCCATCTCATGCCTAAACTCCGAGAGGAAACCCTTCACCGTTCCGCTTACTACCTGATACTTCTGGGGGTCGCTTCTATCGAAGTACGCATAAATCCTGATGGGAAGACCTTCGGAGACGTTCTTTTCAAAGCCCCTGGGAAATACAAGGAGTGCGTCTATCCGTCCCTGGTTGATGGCTTCCATACCTATCTTCTCGCTCCCATACTCTCTGATCTTAAAGACGTGAACTCCGTCAATGGTGAAGTTTTCCATTGCAGCAACGACGTTTCCCGTCGTGAAGATGGCGCTCCCATTGGGGCAAACGACGCCGAGCTGAATCGTCACCGGCGGACTGTGACCGCCCCAGATTCCCCCGAGTAAGGTTATCCACATGAGGGGGAAGGCGAAGACCCAAAACATGGTCATTCGTTCCCTCTTTACCTCCTTCAAATCCTTTAGAATTATTCCTTTAACAACCCGTCTGTTCATTCCAGACCCCTCCCGGTGAGTTTGAGAAAAACATCCTCAAGGGTTGGTTCTTCGACCCTTATCGTCCTTATTTCGCTCTCCTCTGAGATGAGGGTTTCAACAACACGGGGAAGCAAGGTTCTGGCGTTTTCCACTGAAACCCTGAGTATGTTCCCACGCTCTATTACCCTAGGAAACTCCCTTCTCACGAGTTCAACCCCCCTTAAACTCCCTTCTATGTGAAGAACACTCTCCCTCCCAGCCAGGGACTTCAGTTCGTCAGGTGTTCCCACGGCAATCACCTTCCCCTCGTTCATTATAGCCACCCTGCTGGCCAGGGCATCGGCCTCCTCCATGTAGTGGGTCGCGAGCAGAACCGTTCTCCCCTCGTACTGGAACCGTTTTATTCTCCCCCACAGCTCTCTTCTCGATGGAACGTCCAGCCCTGTGGATGGTTCATCCAGTATGAGGATTCTAGGCTCGTAGAGGAGTGCTACGGCGAGGCTGAGCTTCCTCTTCATTCCCCCGCTCAGCTCCTTCGCCTTCTTCTCTGGAGGAAGCGAGAACTCCTCAATGAGCTTTGGGATCCTGCTTGGGGGAGCGTTATAGATGTCGGCGTAGAAGTCCAGATTCTCCCTCACTGTGAGCAGGTCGTAGGCAACGCTCTCCTGGGGTACGTAACCTATTAGTCTGGCGGTTTCCTTTGAGAGGTGCTTTCCAAAGACCTTGATCTCTCCGGAATCATAGCCGAGCCCCTCAGTTAGGATTCTTATGAGTGTTGTTTTTCCTGCCCCGTTTGGTCCGAGAAGGGCGAAGACTTCCCCCTCTTCCACCTCAATACTGACCCCTTTCAGGGCAAAAAACTCACCGTAGCTTTTCTTCAACCCATTAATTTTGATGGCTTTCATGGGCAACCCCAAGCCCAGAAACGGGGTGGAAGATATAAAGAGGGTGGAAACTCTGAAATTCAGAACTGACTGCAAAGCTCCTCTGCAATCCATTTATACTGACTTGGAGAACACTATCACGTCCGAAAACCCATCTACACGTGCTCTTCTATTCCCACAAGCCCGTTCCCCTGAAACGAACCCATCTAATAGCGAGCTGAGAGGCGATATCCCGGGACTTAAGTTTCATTTCCGTGGCTTTCTCGAAGCCGTGAACATGTCAAAGAACGTTTCTATTGCCCTGAAGCACCGGATTATCATTTTATCTTCAGGACCATCCCACCGTAGATACCTGTAAAACTCAGCTAAGGACAAAACACCACCTGGCTCATTTAGGAAAGTACTTTAGAATATCGTTTGAATTATGTCTTAATAAAGTGTAAATAGTTGACTAGTTAAACACACAAACTTTTACGCAATCGAAAAATATAAAAAGATTGCATCCAAAATACGCTCAGGTGATACCATGGACTTTGCGATGTTCATGGAGAGATACGGGTATAAAGCCCTGTGGTATGCAATGCTCCTCTTTGTCATCGTTGGAATACCAATCTGGCTTGGCTATGCCCTTGTATCGCACGGGTTCTTCACAAAGAGTCAGGCGGCTTTCATAGTCGGGCTTTTCATAGTCGCTTCTGTAATAGCGGCGAACTTTGGAAAGTTCATGAACACGACAACGAGCCTTTTCAGCAGGCTCGGCTACAACAACAGGGCCAAGCTCTTCGAGGATAAGAAGAAGATCGAGCGCGAGAGGGAGAAGCTTAAGGAGGAGGGAGGAAAGCTCTACTGATGGGCCTCGGTTAACCCTCTTTTCTTCACCATTCAGCGTGGCTAACGCTCGTCATTGGCCCAAGGGAATTGGGAAAGACTTTTTAAAAAGCAACCGGAAGAATAATGGGGAATGACGAGCGTTTACCGGTCTGATTCGCTACCAGATGAAGAGACTGGCACTGGCCGACCCCTACTTCTCCCCGGAGAGTTCGTGCTTGACAAGCTCAACTATATCCTCGTGTATATCCTCGACGCTCGCGAGGGCGTTAACGATCTTCATCTCAGGGAAGCGCTCCGCTAACCTTAGGTAGTTCTCGCGGACGGCTTTTTGGAGTTCAGCTATCCTATCGAACTCGCTCTTTATGCTTCTTCTGTTTATGCGCCTCATGCTCTCCCTGACCGGGAGGTCAAGCAGTATAACTATGTCGGGCCTTACGGCAAACCTGTTCAAGCCGATGAGCCACTCAAGGTTGAGCCCTCTAGCCCACTGGTAAGCGAGGGACGAATAGAAGTAGCGGTCGGAGATGACGATTTTACCCTCTTTAATGGCTGGTTTGATGAGCTTCTCAACATGTTCGGCTCGATCAGCCGCAAAGAGGAGCGCCTCGGCCTCGTGGCTTATCCTAGCGCCGTCTATTATGCCCTCTCTTCCGCCCGTAAGAACGAGCCTCCTGATGAGCTTGCCGAAGGCTGTATCCGTCGGTTCCTTCGTCAGGACGACCTCCTTTCCCCTCTCCTCGAACCATTCGGCAAGAAGCCTTGCCTGAGTTGATTTACCTGCACCATCAATGCCTTCTATGACTATGAAAGTCCCCACAGCCCTCACCTCCACGGATGAAACTGGTGAAGTGGTTACCTTTTAACCTTTTTCTGCGAAGGCTTTGCGAAAAAAACAGGGAAAACTGAAGCATCAGAGGTTCCTTTTCATGTGGTCAAGTAAAGTCCACATGCTGCCGAACTCTTTCTGCTCTCCTTTGTGGTGAAGTTCTATCGTCCCGTCCGGCCTGAAGCGCAGTCCAAAGTCATAGCCCCCCTTGTTTAACTTGTGGAGAAAGACCTCCTTCGGCTTGGGGGGCAGATAGCTCGTCATCATGTCGTTGATAAGCTCCGTTTCAAAGTCAAAGTGCTCGCTCATGCGCGGGAAGAAGAGAACCGCTGGGGTGTTCATTGCGTCGACGAGGGCTTTACCCTCTATCTTGAAGTTGTAGTGCTTGAAGACCTCGTGCAGGAAGTCATCGAGGGCGTTTGGGTAGTAAACTGTCGCGCCTATGTCGTTCGGGTGTGCCTCAATGAAGCTTTTACTCTCAAGTATGGTGTTTATCTCATCTGCGTCCATTCCGTTGACGTAAACCCTGACGCCGTTGTAGTAGTAGACGTATGCCAACGGAAGACCCTTTCTATGGGAGAAGTCCTTCAACGCGACGAGTGGAATCAGGCGGACGTCCATTATGGTCGAACCAGTGCTGACGATTCCAACCACCATCGCGCGCTTTCCGTACCTCGATATTGCCCTACCGTCTCTTCCAACTATTATGGTACCGTGCGAAATCGTCCCTATGGCCCTTCCAAGCAGGGCCAGCTCCTCAGGGTTGAACCTTGGGGAATAATATACCTCCATCCTAACCACCTCAATCGGGCAGTATTATACTCTCCTTTCCAATCCTCGACTCCACCCATATCTTGACGTTGGAGCCGATTTTGCTGAAGTCCTCGATGAGCGTGTTATCACCCACAACGCTTCCGGGCTGGATCACAACGCCCTTCCCTATGCGGACGTTTTCACCTATTATGGTTTCTTTGATCTCAGCACCATCCCCTATGGTGACGCCTGAAAATATCACCGAACGCTCTATTTTAACGTTTCGTCCTATTTCAACGTCGTTCCCGATGACTGCAAAGCCTCTAATGTCGGGTTTCCTAAGGATGCACTGCCTTCCGGTCACTATGGCCCCACCGTGTTCTAAGTTGCCCTTTAAGCTTTCCGTCCTCAGGCCAGGAAGGGCGAGCCTGCCCGCGAAGACATCCTTAGTGGCCTGGAGATAGCTTGAGGGCCTTCCAACATCGTTCCAGTATTCATTGAAGGTGAATCCATAGAGGGGCAGGTCGTTCTCCAGCATCCGTGGGAAGAGGTCTTTTGAGAAATCGAACTCCTTCGCCTTTGGAACGAGGTCAAAGGCCTCAGGCTCAAAGACGTAGATGCCGGCGTTGACGAGATTGCTGAATGCCTCCTCCTGCTTTGGCTTCTCCTTGAAGCGCAGGATTCTGCCATCACTGTCGATTATCGCTATGCCGTACTGGGTCGGGTCCTCTACTGAGGAGAGCGCTATCGTCGCGAGGGCGTTCTTGGATCGGTGGTACTTGTAGAGCGCTTTAGGGTCAAGGTTAGTCAGGACGTCGCTCGAAACCACGAAGAACGTATCGTCCATGTGCTTCACCACCTTCTTGGTGGCCCCAGCGGTTCCGAGTTTTATGTTGTCCCCATTGGAATAGTGTATCTCAACCCCCCATTCACCCCGTCACCGAAGTAGTCAATTATGCGCTCCTTAAGGTAGCCGACGAGAACGTAGACCTCATCCACCCCCGCACTGATCAAGTTCAGCAGGGCGTATTCCATCGGGGACCTGTTGAAGAAGGGAATCATGGGCTTCGGCCTGTAAACTGTCAGTGGGAGAAGCCTTGTCCCCCTGCCCCCTGCGAGTACTACCGCCTTCATGATGCGCACCATCCAATGTATCATTCCCGGTTAATATGCCTTGTGATGCCATCACCACTGAACCCATAGGTTCATCGGCGTATAAACTTACTCGACAAACTATTTTAAGACATTGCCCAACTCTTCCCGGAGGCGATATTATGGAACCCCTTGAGAGGCTTGAAAAGTTCCTCGATAAGGAGCAGTTTGAAAAGATAAAGGCGATAGACAACCCGGAGCTGCATGCTTTTTTAGCGGAGTGGATTGAGTGGCTTGGACCGGACAGGGTCTTCGTCTGCACGGATAACAAAGAGGACGAACTCTACGTCCGCTGGAAGGCCCTCTACTACGGGGAAGAGAGAATGCTCGAAACGCCGAACCACACCATCCACTACGACAACTACTACGACCAGGCTAGGGACAAGGCCAACACGGCCATCCTGACCCCCGGCGGAAAGCCCCTCCCGTACCTTAACACCAAGGACAGGGACGAGGGGCTCAGGGAGATACGCGAGCTTATGAGAGGCATAATGAAAGGCAAGGAGCTTTTTGTCTGCTTCTTCACTCTCGGACCGAAGAACTCCATATTCTCGATTCCAGCCGTTCAGCTCACCGATTCCGCTTATGTTGCCCACTCGGAGTTCATCCTCTATAGAAAAGGTTACGAGGAGTTCAAACGCCTCGGCAGGAGCGCGAGGTTCTTCCGCTTCGTCCACAGCGAGGGTGAGCTTGATGAAAGGAAGACGAGCAAGAACCTCGACAAGAGGAGGATTTACATCGACCTTGATGATGAGACTGTTTACTCCGTCAACACCCAGTATGGCGGTAACACAATCGGCCTCAAAAAGCCCGCCTTCCGCCTAACCATAAACAGAGCCGTCAAGGAGGGCTGGCTAAGCGAGCACATGTTCTTGATGAGAGTAAACGGCCCACATGGCAGGAAGACTTACTTCACCGGTGCCTATCCAAGTATGTGCGGCAAGACCTCAACGGCCATGATAAGCTGGGAGAACATAGTTGGCGATGACCTGAGCTTCATCCTCCCGGTAAACGGTGTGGCTAGGGGAGCGAACGTTGAAAAGGGCGTTTTCGGCATCATCCAGGGGGTGAACCCTGAGGATGACCCGGTAATATGGAACATCCTTCACTCGCCGGTTGAGATTATCTTCTCAAACGTCCTCGTCAAGGACGGCAAGCCCTACTGGAACGACATGGGTGTTGAGATTCCGAACGAGGGTGAGAACCACAGCGGTGAGTGGTGGTGCGGAAAGAAAGACGCCGAGGGCAACGAGATACCGCCGAGCCACAAGAACGCGCGCTTTACCGTCCCGCTCGAGCACTTCCCCAACGTCGATTTGGAGGCCCTGGATAATCCGTGCGGAGTTGAGGTAGGCGGCATGATATTCGGCGGCAGGGATGCAGACACTTGGCCGCCGGTGAGGGAGGCCTTTAACTGGAAGCACGGCGTGATAACGATGGGCGCCGCTCTTGAGAGCGAGACGACGGCGGCAACCCTCGGCAAGGAAGGTGTCAGGGCATTCAACCCGATGGCCATCCTTGACTTCATGAGTGTGCACCTTGGGGGCTACATAAGAAACTACCTCGACTTTGAGAATCGCGTTAAAAAGCCCCCCAAGATATTCGCCGTCAACTACTTCCTCCGTGACAGAAACGGAACCTGGCTTAACCACAAGCTTGATAAAGGTGTCTGGCTCAAGTGGATGGAGTTGAGGGTGCACGGCGACGTTGATGCTATAGAAACCCCGATAGGTTATATACCAAAGTATGAGGACCTGAAGAGGCTATTCAAGGTGGTCCTGGACAAAGAGTACACGAAGGAGGCATATGAGAAGCAGTTCATGATAAGGGTTCCCGAGCTTCTCGCCAAGATAGATCGCATTGAAGAAACCTACAGAAAGCTTGATAACGTTCCTGAGGAACTTTTCCAGGTCCTTGAGGAGGAGAGAAAGCGCCTCCTCGCGGCCAGGGAAAAGTACGGCGACTACATCAGCCCCTTTGCACTTGATGAGATTTAACCCTCTCTTCTGTTTTTATCTTCGTCATCCGACGAGAGGCAGATTTTTAAGGTCGTGGGTGACTAGGTATCACCTATAATGATATAGGGTGATTGCTATGGCTACGCTTGATAGCTGCACCTGTGATGCAATCAGGGATAAGCTCCCCCACCCCCTCAAGGGGCTGGCCGATTTGGCCTATAACTACTGGTGGAGTTGGAACAGGAGGGCAACGAAGCTCTGGGAGAGAATTGACCCGGAGCTTTGGACGGAGCACAAGAATCCCGTTAAGCTCATCCTTGATACCCCTGAGGGTCGCTTTAGGGAACTCCTCCGCGATGACGACTTCATGAACCTCTATGAGCTTGTGATGGATCAGTTTGAGGCCTATATGAACCCAGATTCCACCTGGTTCTCAACCAACTATCCTAAGTGGGACAGGCCGATAGTCTATATGTGCATGGAGTATGGTATAAGCAGAAGCCTTCCTATATACTCCGGTGGTCTTGGCATTCTCGCCGGAGACCACGTTAAAACTGCAAGCGACCTTGGACTGCCTTTCATAGCTGTCGGTCTTCTCTACAAGCACGGCTACTTTAGACAGGAAATCGATGAGAATGGAAGGCAGAGGGAGGTATTCCCCGAGTACAAGCCGGAGGAAATGCCGATACAGCCCGTCCTCGGGAAGGATGGAAAGCTTCTCCTAATCGAGGTCCCAATCGAGGACAGGACCGTCTACGCAAGGGCCTTTGAGGTCAAGGTTGGAATGGTAAGAATGTACCTTCTTGACACCGACGTGCCCGAGAATGACCCAGAAGATAGAACGGTCTGTGATTACCTCTACAACGCCGAGATGGACAAGCGCATAAAGCAGGAGATACTCCTCGGAATCGGGGGGATGAGACTTTTGAAGGCCCTCGGTATTGAGCCTGGCGTTGTCCACCTTAACGAGGGACATCCTGCCTTTGCGAACCTTCAGAGGATGGCCTGGTACATGGAGGAAGGCCTGACGTTCACGGAAGCTCTGAGCATCGTCAGGGGGACCACAATCTTCACCACTCACACGCCGGTTCCCGCCGGTCATGACAGGTTTCCCATTGAAGAGGTCAGGAAGAGGCTCTCCGGCTTCTTGGGGGGGAGAGAAAACCTGCTCGAACTCGGCCGCGAGGATGATCAGCTCAACATGACGCTTCTGGCCATAAGAACATCGAGTTACGTCAACGGAGTCAGCCAGCTTCACACAGAGGTTAGCAAGCATATGTGGAAGGACCTCTGGTCTGGCGTTCCGATAGACGAGATTCCCATAGTCGGCATAACCAACGGCGTCCACACCATGACTTGGGTCCACAATGAGATGCGTAAACTCTTCGACCGTTATATAGGAAAAGTCTGGAGGGAACACACAAATATCGCGGGTGTATGGTACGCGGTGGAGAGAATTCCAGATGGAGAACTCTGGGAGGCCCACCTTGAGGCGAAGGGACAGTTCCTTGAACTCCTCAGGAGGAAGGTTCTCCTTAGGAACCAGCGCCTCGGCGTCGACAATCCCCTACCGAGCATGGAGGAGAATGCCCTGATAATCGGCTTCGCCAGGCGCTTTGCCACCTACAAGAGGGCGACGCTTTTATTCACGGATCTTGAGAGACTCAAGAGGCTCCTTAACGATCCGAAGAGGCCGGTCTACCTTGTGTTCGGTGGAAAGGCCCACCCGCGCGACGAAGCCGGGAAGGAGTTCCTCAGGCGCGTCTACGAGGTCAGTCAGATGCCGGAGTTTAGGGGCAAGATATTCATCATGGAGAACTACGACATGGGGAGCGCGAGGCTCATGGTTGCCGGCGTTGACGTCTGGCTCAACAACCCGCGCAGGCCTATGGAGGCGAGCGGAACGAGCGGCATGAAGGCCGGTCTCAACGGCGTCCTCAACGCGAGTATCTTTGACGGCTGGTGGGTCGAGGGCTACAACGGCAAAAATGGATGGGTCATAGGTGAGGAGAGCACCGAGCCTGAGACAGAGGCGGACGACCTCAAGGACGCCCAGTCCCTCTACGAACTCCTTGAGAGGGAGATAATCCCGACCTATTACGACAACCGCGAGCGCTGGATATACATGATGAGGGAGAGCATAAAAAGCATCGCGCCTCGCTTCAGCACCCACAGGATGGTCAAGGAGTACATGGACAGGTTTTACTCAACGGCCATGAGCAACCACATCTGGCTGACGAGGGAGAACTACCGCGGGGCCAAAGAGATAGCCGTATGGAAGGACAGGGTCACGGCATCTTGGGACGCGGTTAAGTTCGAGGACGTCAAGGTGAACGAGGAGGGGAAAGTTGAAGCGATCATTTATCTCGATGGTCTTATGCCTGACGACGTCAGGGTTGAGCTTTACTACGGTGTCAGGGCCCAGGGTTACGAGATAGAGAGACCCCACATAGTTGAGCTGAGGCATCCTCAGAAGGCAGGCGATAGAAGATGGCTCTACACATATGAGGGCAACGCTCTCAGGCATCTAGGGGACCCATGCTGGCACCACGCGCTCAGGGTTTACCCCCATCATGAGAAATTGCCCCACAGGTTCCTACTCGGCCTTGTCAAATGGTGGGGTGTTGATTGAACTTTTGTTTAACTCAGAGTTTTATTTCATCCCCTTTGTCATGGGATAAGTTTTTAACTATGCCATCGCACCAACTTAGTCCATCAATGGAGGTATGGAATCATGGATGAGATTAAAAAATGGACGGTATACATGATTTTCCTGGTGGCAGGATTCGCAACTGGAATAGGAAGCATCGGGCTGTTCCCTCAATTCTGGCTCCAGTATGGCAGCACCGGCCTGGCACTGTACTTGGTTTTCCTAGTGGTGCTGACGTACGTGGCAATCCTGGAGACAGAGACTGCCATGAAATCCGGCTACTACTTCGTCGAACTCTACAACAAGGTGTCGAAACGGCCCGCAATGATACTGGCGATATTCACGGTGATAACCATCTTCCTCTCCTACTACGCCGCCAACGTCATGCTGTCACTCCTCTCACCGGTGCTTGGAACAGGGACGGTCGCAAGGTTCATTGCAAAGCTGATAATGCTTGGCATAGTGTTCTGGGTTCTCACAAGGGCCAAGGAAAAGACCTTCGCAATAATGGCGGGAGGCGCTATATTCTTCTTCTTGGCGGTCGTTGTCACCACTATAGCATTCAAAGTCCAGATACCAGGGAACGCGGCGTTTCTTGGAATGGCAAAGCACATGCTCGTGGCTTCACACCCAGTAACCATGGCAATGATTAAGGCCGCGGCTGAGAAGGCAGTCTACGGAGTTGGACTTGGCTTCGCGTTCTACCTCATGATTGGAAGCTTCCTCAACGAGCGCTTCAACGCCAAGGTGATCATCGGCACCGGAATACTCGTCCAACTCCTCATGGGGTTGATGTCGACCGTTGTTGTTGTTTACTCCATAGCACCGGCCACCCCTGGCAGGCTCTTGGAATACGTCTACGGAGGGGAAGAAGGTGCCATACAACTCCTAGGAGACCTGCCCCACATACTGTCGAACTATCCGCTACTCTTGGCCCTCATGGCACTTTCCGTGTTCTTTGCAGGGATAACTAGCCTGCTTCCGACATCGGAGGTCGGCCTCCAGATCATCGAGTCGGTCATGGGCACCGGGAGGGAGAAGGCGGCCATGTATCTAACTGGAATCGCCCTCCTCATTGGAATCTTTGACTCTCCACCTACTATAGCCGAGATGATGCTCAAGGCAGTGACCGCTTCACTGTTTTTCACCGCGATATTTGAACTTTACCCTGTTATATTCTCCAAGAAGGGTAAGCCAACGGGTGTCATCACGGCGATAGCGGTTGCAGTGACCCTGCTTCTGATTGGAGGGTTCTACGCATTTTACAGAGACTTCAGCTCCGGCGGAGTTTACATTGCCTCCGGCGTGATTTCTCTGCTCATAATACTGTTCGGTATCTTCGGGGACAGGACCGTGTCGCAGGAGACGGTCTGAGACTTTCTTTCAATTTATCCCCTGCTCAAAATCTGAGGAAAGAGAAGAAGTCAGCGGTGGGCGAATACCGCCACGACCTTCTCACTAACATCGTCAATCCTAACGAAACCAAAGCGCTCAAACTGCACTATGTCATCCACCTTCACCTTGGCGTCACTCTCAAGGAGACCCCTTCTCACAAGCAGCTCGTCCCCCTCGGGAACGAGAACTTCACAGGGCTTCCCTTCCGTGACCCAGTGAACCATCCTCCAGTGGTTCTTCTTGGCTGTTTCATAGTCAACGCCCTGGAACCTTGCCCTGATGCCCTCCTCTTTCACCTCGAGGATTTCAACGTTGAAAAGGTCCTTCAGGCGGACAAAGTTGCCCGGCCCGAACAGCCTTATGTCGTCCTTCGAGACGTAGACCGGATCGTTAGGCTTGAATCTGAGCTTTCTTGTCCCCCTCTCCGGATAATCGGGGTGAAGAGGTATCTCAGCTGTAAACTCCTTAGCCCCTTCTATGTACATCGGGACTGGGTCAGCGACGAAGAAGTAGCGGTTGGCTATCGGCTCGACTATGCGCCTGTTTATTGCCGCAAGGTTATCCCAGCTTATCGTTGTGTCACTCCTCTTGAGGCCGACCTCTATGATGAGCTCCCTAATTGCTTCCGGTCTTATTCCGCGCCTCTTCAAAGCGCGGATGGTTCCAAGCCTTGGATCATCCCAGCCGAGGTATTTGCCCTCCTCGATTCCCTTCCTCGTCTTGGACTTGCTGAGGATAACGCCCTCTATGCTGAGCCTGCCATGGTGGACCGTGACCGGGTACTCCCAGCCGAAATAGTCATAGAGGTAGCGCTGTCTCGTCTCGTTTTCAGCGTGCTCCTGCCCACGGAAGATGTGGGTAACTCCTAATTCGTGATCGTCTATGGCTGAGGCGAAGTTGTATAATGGCCAGACGCGGTACTTGTTGCCAACGCGTGGATGGTTTGCGTTGTCAATTATCCTAAGTGCCGGCCAGTCCCTAACTGCTGGATTTGGGTGCTTGAGGTCGGTCTTTATCCTCACTACCGCTTCTCCTTCTCTATACTCGCCGTTCAGCATCTTCCTCCAGCGTTCGAGCTGAACTTCTGGCGGCTCGTCCCTGTGAGGGCAGGCGATTCCCTTATCGCGAAGCTCGCGAAACTTCTCAGGTGGACATGTGCATACGTAGGCCTTGCCCCCCCGTATGAGCTTCTCGGCGTAGTCGTAGTAGAGTTCAATTCTGTCGCTCGCTATGTGAACCTCATCCACTTTAAAGCCGAGCCACTCCAAATCTTCCTTAATCCATTCGTAGAACCTCGGCTCCGGTCTCTTGACCTTAGGGTCGGTGTCGTCGAAGCGGAGGATGAACTTCCCGCCGTAGAGCCTCGCGTACTCGTGGCTCAGGATTGCAGCGCGGGCGTTCCCAAGGTGGAAGGCCCCATCAGGATTAGGTGCGAAGCGGGTGACAACTTTACCCTTCTTAGCCTTTGGAAGCGGTTGGAGGCTCTTCTTCTCTTCCTTCTTCTCCTTCTTGGCCTCGAAGAACCCGGGATAAATCTCGCGGAGCTTGGCTCCCTGTTCCTCTAAGCTAAGGGAGTTCACCTTCTCAATGACATCGTTAACGAGGGGGATTATCTCCTTCGCCCTTGGCCTCAGCTCGGGGTTTTCGCCGAGAACCTTTCCGATGACGGCCTTTGGATTGGCCTTTCCCCGGTGAGTGTAAGCGTTAACCAGCGCGTACTTCCAGACCAGCGTCTCGACTTCCATCTTCCACCACCTGGAAAAGAAGGGATGGGAGAGTTATAAAGGTTAGTCCTCCAACGTTTCTAGGTCTTCCGGTTCTTCTTCCAACTCATAACCTCGTGGAACATCGGGCGATGCCGGTTCCTCTGAAAGCGAGGGCCAGATATTGTGAAGTCCACCACCGCGAGGAGAATGCCTCACATTTTTCTTCCCGAAAGCCTCGCCCTTCAGGGCGGGGAGGAAGTCAGCCAAGCTCCACCCTGATTCACCAGCAGGAATTACTCCATCCGGTTGAAACGTTCTAATCAAAAGAATTATGAAGTGAAAAAAGGAGTCACTCCGCAAAGGTGACTATCTTGAGGTTCACAGGCCGTCTAACGACGTTGTACTTCCTTGCACCGATGAGGTGCTTAACTCCGGTCTCGCTGACGGTGTCTATGAGCCTTTGAGTTATGACGCCGTTGAACACCACCGTATAAACATCCTTGCGCTCCTTTAGATGGTTGGTGAGTTCTCTGACGGGAATTTCAGCTATGACGTTACGGTTCTCGTCGAGGAGTATGGCAGTTGACTCCTTGCCGTTCTTGACTTTTTCTATGAACATCTTAAACTCGTCAAGCTCGCTCTTCCTGGACTTCTGGATGGGCCTGATTATGCGCTCCTCCTTCTTTGGCCCCCCTCTTTCGGCTCTCTCGGGTCTGCGCTCCTCAACTACCTTTTGGGCCTGCGGTGCCTGCTGGGAGGGGGCGGCGACCACAATGGGGGGCACTTTTTTCTCCCTCTCATCCATCTCCTTCTCGCGCTCTTTCTCCCTTATGACATCGTAGAAGTTCCTGCCCTTGTAGAATATCTCCGTGATGACCTGTTCTGCCGGGACCTTGCTCCTCAGGGCCTTGACCATCTCCTTCTTCGTAAGCTCTTCCACCTCTTTGCCCTCTGGAGCGCGGGCCACGTAGTCAACGTCTGCGACCTGGAGAAGTTCCTTGAGGATAAGCTCACCGCCACGGTCGCCGTCGGTGAAAGTCGTTACTATGCGTTCCCTACTGAGCTTAATTATGGTTTCGGGAATCGAGGTTCCCTCAACCGCTATGGCGTTCTTTATGCCGTGCTTGAGCAGGTTTAGAACGTCGGCCCTGCCCTCAACGACTATGATCGAGTCGGAGAACGGAACGTGTGGTCCGGCTGGAAGCTTCTCCGGGCCATACTCTATGAGTTCCTTCGCTCGGACAGCCTTTTTGACCTCTTCAGTAAGCTCCTGAGTCTCCGGTATCCCCTGGTCCATGAGACCCTCGAGTATCTCCTTGGCCCTCTCTATTATGTACTTCCTCTTGGTTGCCCTGACGTCCTCAATGCGGAGAACCTTTATCTGGGCCTCAGCAGGCCCAACGCGGTCTATCGTCTCCAGAGCGGCCGCGAGGATTGCCGTCTCAACCCTGTCAAGGCTTGAAGGAACGGTTATCGTTCCATAGGTCTTTCCTGCCTTGGTGTGAACCTCAACCCTTATCCTTCCGATCCTCCCGGTCTTCTGGAGTTCCCTTAGGTCAAGGTCGTCCCCGAGGAGTCCCTCGGTCTGACCGAATATTGCACCGACGACATCGGGCCTTTCGACTATTCCGTTTGCCTCAAATTCAGCGTACACAACATACTTTGTGGTTCCGAACTCATCCTTGGCTGACATGTTACCACCTTCTCTTTTCTTTTCAAACTTCTGCTTTTCGGACAAAATCTGGTGTATCACAGTCTTCTTCCTCTTCATCGAATCCCCTCCGAAGGGGGCCAGAAACGGAGACCTTGAGGTAAAGACCGTAGAGGTCCTCAACCCCTTTCACGTCCTTCTTGACCAGCTTCTTTAATTCCCTGCGCGTCTCTGCATCAACCCTGCAGGGGTAACCTTCGAGATAGCGAAGGAGCTTCCCCGCAAGTTCGTCGCCCTTCCTGTCAAAGTCGGTAAGTATCATGACTTCCCTATACGATGATGCGGTGAGCGCAATTTCGGTTAAAGGCAGGCGTGAGAGCCTTATTATCCCCGCCCTGACCCCCAGATTCCTCAGAGCCACCTCGTCTCGCCGACCCTCCACGATGAGGGCACCTTCAAACTCTCGCAGTTTGCATATAATCTCCAGGAATCTTTTATAGTTTTCGGCGTACATGACGCCCCGCAGGGGTAAACGCGTTAGGGGTTATAAGTTTAATGGCATCCCATCAAAGTTTATACCTAAAGCCAAAGATGGGCCAGCTGAGGTAGTCGGTCTTCCTTCTATAGAGCAGCGCTATTAGTGCCCCGAGGAACGGTAAGTAGAGTAGCACTGCCGATTCCCAGCCTCTTACGTTCGTCTCGACACCTATCAGTATCGTCACAGTAAAGCCGACTAGAAAGATGGTGAAGACGTAGAATATCATCCCTGCCCTCTTTGGGTTGATACGGCGAGCAGGATTATCGTCGAAAATATGGCGGAGGAGATAAGACCAAATCCCCATGCGAGGTACGAGAATGCCAGGAAAATCCCGACCGAAACTATGGGGAGGAGCCACCTTGCCATGTGCCCCCACCGGATGGATTTTTGAAAAAGTGCGTAAAAAAATTACTCAACAAACGTTTCTCATAGGGATAGTGTGGCTCATTGGCTCCTCGTAGAACTCCTCCATCAACCTGCGGAGCTTTTTTGAGAGTTCTATTTGAACCCCCCATGAACCCTCGATTTTGCCCTCTGCCGCCATCCTACCCAAGAACTTCTTCATTCTGTCACTGAGCGGTGAGGGCTTACAGCGCGACCAGGGGGTTCCCGGCAGGGGCATGAAGTAGTGGGCCCTGACTTTGCCCCCTTTGTTCATAATCCACTTCATCAGCTCGATGCTCTCTCTCTGGCTCTCCTCAGTCTCATTTGGTAGACCCACGATGAAGTCAACCACCGGCTCGAAGTCGTACTCCAGCATGTACTCAATGGCCCTCTGCACGTGTTCCACCTTGTGAAGGCGGTGCATTGCCCTGAGCATCGCGTTGTCCCCGCTCTGCGCGCCTATGGCCAACCTTCTGTTGTCCGCGTAGTCGATGAGGAGCTCCAGTGTCTCAGGTAGGACGAACTCTGGCCTTACTTCACTCGGAAAGGTACCATAAAAAAGCCTCCTGCCCTCTTTCCTCAGCGGCTGAAGTGCCTTAAGAAGAGCTTCAAGCTTGTCCAGCTTCAGTATCGCCCCGGGACTTCCATATGCAAAGGCGTTCGGCGTTATGTATCGCATGTCCTTCATCCTTTTAGAGTACTTCACGATCTGGTCAATCGGCCTGTGCCTCATTCTGAACCCCTTAATGTACGGCGTCTGACAGTAGTAGCAGCCGAAGGGACAGCCACGGGTAATCTCTATTGGGGAGATCAGGTGGGCGCTTTCAGGATAGGGTGGAAAGCGCCAGAAGTCCTCCACTTTAGCAAAGCCCGTAAAAACGAACTCTCCGTTGAGATAGAATGCTAGACCGTTGATACCGAGAAGGTCTTTGGTGATTTTATAGTCGGTTCCCTTAAGCGTTCTGAGGAGTTGATGGAGAACCTCCTCGCCCTCACCGATGACGGCTATATCAAAGCCGAGCTGGTTGAGGGTGTATTTGGGCATCGCTATCGCATGGTAGCCACCGGCAACAAGAAGTGCTCCCCTCTCTCTGAGGAGTGTAACCTCCCTTGGGAGGTCGCCCCATATCTCCTCGGTGAAGAAGGAGTAGAGGACGGCCCTGGGTTTTGCTTGTAGGATCTCTTTGAAGTCCTTCGTTATGAGAAGCTCGCTCAAATCGAACCCCTGACTCTCCAGAGCACCGAGAAGGTGAACGAAGGCGTTGTGGTTCCTCTTTGTCATTCTGACAGCTATCTCTGGCATGACTGAAGGATCGGGGAGGGAATTTAAAACCGTAACGGAACAAAAACGGGAAGTGAAAAGCCAAGAAGGCCCTCAGGCCTTGATGGCGAGTTTTATGTCCTCGGCCTTGACGGTCTTCCTGCCAGCGTGGTGGGCAAGGTCGACCGCCTTCTTGGAGATCTCAAGGGCCTTGTCCTCAAGGTGCTCGGCGAGGAGCTTGGCGGCGTCCTCACTAACGCGGGCGGCACCGGCCTTCCTTATAAGCCTGTCAATCGGGGCAATCGGCAACTCAGCCATTTTCCCAACCTCCTAAACGTTGTTTTGCAGGTATCTGCGTTCTATTTTAAGAGTAAAGGTCTATATAAACTTTTCGGAAAAGAGGGCTTCTCGACCCTATAATCCACCTTTTTTGAATGGGCCTCCGAGAAATTGAGCAACCTTGACCTCTGCCCCTTTTGGATTCCCCATGCTCCCCTTTGTGGGATGATACAAAAACCATCATTTGTCCTTATCCCCTCTGGTTCTCAGTTCTCCAGCCGTTGTTTATGGTTCCGTAGAAGATGCAGGTGGATAAAGCAGTATATTAAGAGCGTTTTGTAATCAGTTCTGACCATAAATGTCATATTTATGAACCGCAGGGTTTTTATACGGGTTGTCCCAACCTGAGGGTTACCAGGGAGGTGAAAGCATGGTGGAGAAGTTTGATGAGATATATGACTACTACATTGACAAGGGTTATGAGCCCAATCTAAAGAGGGATGTCGTGGCGGTTTTCCGTGTTACCCCTACCAAAGGCTACACGATTGAACAGACGGCCGGTGCCGTCGCCGCAGAAAGCTCGACCGGAACCTGGACGACCCTTTACCCATGGTACGAGAAGGAAAGATGGGAGGACATGTCGGCCAAGGCCTACGAGTTCACGGACATGGGCGATGGAAGCTGGGTAGTTAAAATAGCTTACCCTGAACATATCTTTGAGGAGGGTAACATGCCAGGTTTCCTTGCGAGCGTTGCTGGCAACGTTTTTGGAATGAAGCGCGTTGAGTGGCTCCGCCTCGAGGACTTTTACCTCCCCGAGAGGTTCCTCCGCAACTACCCCGGACCGAACTTTGGTATCAAGGGCGTCAGGAAGAAGCTTGAAATATATGACCGGCCGCTCTACGGTGTCGTTCCGAAGCCGAAAGTTGGCTACTCCCCAGAGGAACTTTACAAGCTTGCCTTTGACCTCTACACCGGCGGAGCAGACTATGTCAAGGACGATGAGAACCTCACCAGTCCATGGTACAACCGCTTTGAGAAGAGGGTCGAGGTCATCACCAAGGCGATGGAGAAGGCCGAGAACGAGACCGGCGAGAAGAAGACTTGGTTCGCCAACATAACTGCCCCAATACTCGAGATGGAGCAGAGGCTTGAGCTCCTTGCCGACTACGGTGTTCCCCACGCGATGATCGATGTGGTAGTCCTCGGGTGGGGCGTTCTTGACTACATCCGGGAGCTGGCAGAGGACTACGGTATAGCGCTCCACGCCCACAGGGCCATGCACACCGCCTTTGCCCGCTACAAGTACCACGGTATCTCGATGTTTGTCCTGGCCAAGCTCTACCGTGTCATCGGTGTTGACCAGCTCCACGTCGGAACCGCTGGCGCCGGTAAGATGGAGGGTGAGAAGTGGGAGGTTGTACAGTACAAGAGGATAATCACCGAGGACCACTACGTTCCTGACGAGAACGACGTATTCCACATGGAGCAGAAGTTCTACCACATAAAGCCCGTCTTCCCGACCAGCTCCGGTGGCCTGCACCCAGGCAACATCCAGCCGGTTATAGATGCCTTAGGAAAGGATATCGTCCTTCAACTCGGTGGCGGAACCATGGGTCACCCTAACGGACCTAAGGCTGGGGCTATGGCGGTCAGGCAGGCCATAGATGCCATTGTGCAGGGGATCTCACTTGATGAATACGCCAAGACCCATAAGGAACTCGCTAGAGCCTTAGAGAAATGGGGACATGTCACCCCCGTCTGAGGCTCTGACGGTTTTTTCATTTCATCTTCGTCTTGTGTTCAACTTCTCTTCCGTAGGTGATTTTAATCCAAATTCATTTCTTAAAGCGGTGATTCAATGATTCATCCAGGTGGAATCCTTGAGGTCATAACCGGACCGATGTTCGCTGGGAAGACAAGTGAGCTGATAAAGAGGATTGAAAGACAGGCCTACGCTAAGAAAAAGGTTGCCCTCTTCAAACCGAGCATAGACGACCGCTATTCAAGGGAAGAGGTCGTTGCCCACAATGGATTGAGGTATAGGGCCTATGTAGTCCCGACAAGTAATGAAGGAGTTGAGGAGATAGCGAGGCTCGTTAGACGGGGGAGGTTTGACGTTGTAGGGGTAGATGAGGTTCAATTCTTTCCTGCGAAAATAGTCAAAACGCTAAATAATCTAGCCGATTCTGGGATTTACGTCATAGCAAGTGGCCTGAACCTTGACTTCAAAGCCGAGCCGTTTCCCGTTATGAGGGAACTCCTCGTTAGGGCAGACAACGTGGTTTATCTTACTGCGGTCTGTACGGTTTGTGGACGGCCCGCAACGAGGAGTCAGCGTCTCATAGACGGGAAACCTGCTCCTAGGGACTCGCCTGTTATACTCGTTGGTGGAAGGGAGAGCTATGAGGCTAGGTGTAGGTTACACCATGAGGTCCCCTGAGAGAACCTTCTCCCATGTCTTCACGTCCTTGAGGCCGTGGCCAGTTGCAACGACAACAACGGTTTCGTCCCTTTCTATTATCCCCCTCTCGCGCATCTCCTTTGCCAGGGCCAGGGATGTTGCCGATGACGGTTCAACGAAGATCCCTTCCCTTCCGAGTAGCAATCCTGCCTCTGCAGTCTCCCTGTTCGTAACCGTATCAAGGTGGCCATTGCTCTCCTTTATGGCCTTCATAACGTTCTCGCCATCAACAGGTTTTTTGACGGCTATGGCACTCGCTATTGTAGGAGCTTTCTTCCTGATTTTCTCTATGGGCTGTCCAGTTTTCCATGCTCTTACGATGGCATCGTAACCCTCTATCTGAGCCCCTGCAATCCTCGGAAGGCTCTCTATAAGGCCGACCCTGTAAAACTCTTTAATGCCCTTCCAGATGGCCCTTAGATGGGTTCCAGCTCCTATCGGAACAACAATCCAGTCAGGAACGTTGTAACGTAACTGGTCGAGGATTTCAAAACCGGTGGTCTTTTGTCCCTCGACGCGGTAGTGGTAATTGCCCGTCAGGTAATACCCCTCTTCTATGGCTTTCCTTTCCGCCTCGGCCAGGGCCTCGTCGTAAGTCTTTCCGAAGACCTCGACCTTGGCACCGTACATCCTCGCCTGTGCCAGCTTCTCCTCTGGAGTCCCCTCTGGAACGACTATTGTGACCTCGAGTCCTGCCTTGGCACCGTAGGCGGAAACGCTGGCCGCCATGTTGCCGGTTGAGGCCACTATGACCTTCCTAGCGTGGAACTCAAGGGCCTTGGTTATCTCGACGCTTGAACCCCTGTCCTTGAAGGCTCCGGTTGGATTCTCCCCCTCGTATTTGACGTAGAGCCTGCCAAAACCGAGCTTTTCCTCGAGGCGCTTGAGCCTGTAGAGCCTTGTTCCTCCCTCGTTGAGGGTTACGATTCTTTTGAGGTTTGAAACTGGCAAAAACATCCAGTACTTCCACACGTGTGGGGTTTCCCTGAACCAGGGGTCGTCGTCTTCGATGAGGTTCGCTATGTCATCGTAATGGTAGGTAATGTCAAGGGGGGCACCACATTTGGGACACTTGTAAATCCCCGAAGCAAGAGGAAATTTGGCACCGCAGTGAGTGCAGACTAACTTGGCCTCGAACATGTATATCACCCTGTTTACGTAGTGGGAGGGGTTTTTAAACTCAGCTTTTTAACCGAAAAGGTTTAAAGGATATTTTCTAACTCTAGGTTAGAGAAAGGGAGGTGAGACGGTGGAATCAAATAACATGGGGAATTTGCTTGACGTTCTCGGCAATAAAACGAGAAGAAGGATACTCGTACTGCTCACAAAGAGGCCATACTTCGTGAGCGAGCTGAGTCAGGAACTCGGAGTCGGCCAGAAGGCCGTTCTAGAGCACCTCAGGATACTTGAGGGAGCAGGTCTTATAGAGGGTAGGGTAGAGAAGATACCCAGAGGGAGACCGAGAAAGTATTACATGATAAAGCGCGGCTTCCGCATGGAGGTTCTCCTCACGCCCTATGCCTTCGGCACGGAGATGTACGAGCCTAGGAAGCCTAGGCAGACGGCCGAGTACAGCCGCGCAAAAGACCTTATAAAATCCACCGAGCCAGCGGAGGAGAAGATAAGTGAGCTTTTGGCCTTTCTCCACGAGATAGAAGCGAGGGTAGACGAGCTAATAATGGCAAAGCAGGAGCTTGAGGAGGTTCGCCTTCTGACCGAGACGTATATAGAGAATCTCCTCCGAAGGATATCCATGGAGAACGAGCGCGAGTTCGAGGCACTCCTCAGGAGGTTCGCTCCGAGGCTTCCCCGTAAGATATTGGATGACCTCAATGACTTTTAGGAAGTCTCTGGAGGGGACGAGCGACGGGAGTTAGGCAATTGCCGAAAAGCTTATAATGATTGACGAATATCCCCCATCATGCTTGAGAAGGAGAAAGAAGCCCTGGCGAAGAGGATAGCAGGTGAGATAACCCTCTCCTCCGACCCGGGAAAGACAATGCGGAAGTGGCGTGAGATATTTGGAATCAGTCAGACGGAACTCGCGGATTACCTTGGTGTTTCTTCTTCTGTTATCAGCGACTACGAAGGCGGCAGGAGGAAGAGCCCCGGCGCTTCTACTATACGAAAGTTCGTCGAGGCCTTGATAGACTTAGACGAGAAGCGTGGAGGAAACGTCATACGAGCCTTCAGCAAGACCCTCGCAGGAGAGCTTCCAACGAGTGCCATCCTTGACATCAGGGAGTTTTCCCTCCCGATCACGATAAAAGACCTTGTCGATGCGGTCAAGGGCGACGTCGTTGCCAACATTCACCTCCTCGACAGGCGCATCTACGGCTACACCGTCGTCGACAGCATCAGGGCTATCCTCGAGATGAGCAGTGAGGAGTTCCTCAAGCTCTATGGCTGGACAACGGAGAGGGCGCTGGTCTTCACAAAGGTAACAACAGGGAGGAGCCCCATGATAGCGGTGCGCGTCCAGGGGCTTAAACCGGCCGTTGTAGTTCTCCACGGTGTTAAGAAGCTCGATGAGCTGGCGGTGAAGCTTGCAGAGCGCGAAAGGGTTCCCCTCGTTGTCTCAAAGCTCTCCAACGAGTCGGATCTTATAAGTGCCCTCAGGAAGCTCGTGGAAAAGACCGAGAGGGAAGTTTAAACTTCCAGCTCCTTCCTCTTCCAGACGCCGTCTCCAGCGAGCAGGGTTAGTCTGTTCTTTATGTGGACCAGAACATCGTTCAGCGTCTTTCCGTTGTCGTACTCCTTGATTATCCCCAACAGTTCCTCCCGACTGTAATCCTTCATCTCCCTCGCGAGTTCCGTCATCCTCGGGTATGCTCTGACGATGTTGTCAACTATCGTTATGTCTGCCATCCTCGCGGAGCGGGAGAGGGGGTTGAGGTCGATCGTTATCACGAACTTGCCCATTGCCACTAACGCTTCGGTTCTATCCCCATCCTCCAGCGGGACGACAACGACATCTGCCTTCCAAATTCCTCTCTCATCCACCTTCCCGCGCTCGTGCTCTAAACCCGGGATTCTCTTGGTTGGATTTGTTCCAAGGAGATCCACTTCAGGGTCGTACTTCCTGAGCTCCTCGGCGATGGCCTTAACGCGCTCCTCCGTGCGGTAGAAGAGGTTTATCTCAAGCTTCGCCCCCAGGGCCTTTGCGAGCTCTATCGTCTCCTCTGGAACCAGCGCGGCCACGTTCCCGTTCACCGAGATAACGGGGTACTTGGCTAAGAGAAGCTTCGCTACTGCCGCCCTCATGGCCCTCTCAGCAGGCTCTACCGTTTTCTCCCCTATTATGTAGTCGAAGGCCTCGCCGCGACCGTGGGCTATCAAACCGGCCTTGGCGGTCATGCCCTTCTCCATGCCCTCGATGATCTTCTCCCTGTAATACAGACTCCAGTAGCGAGGGTGACTCTTCGGTATCTTTATCATCCTTACCACCGCTATCCCCTTGGTGATACCCCCCTAAAAATCTTCCTAACGGTAATACAGCAATACGGCGCCAGAACTGGTCTCTAAAGAATGCTTTCCTATCTTTTTTCAAGGAAGGGAGTTCTGAACCTTTGGTTTAAAAAACCCATATAACCCTGGAGTGCAAAACCTCTGGTGAACAGAGTTATTCATATGCATAGGTGATGTACCATGGGGTATAGGATTACGGCAAAGACCGATTTGAGTCCGATTGATTATTTTGTCGAGGTCGAGGCGCCCCACGTGGCGAAGGCCTGGAAACCCGGTCAGTTCGTGGTTTTCATAACCAACGAGAAGGGCGAAAGGGTTCCAATGTCAGTCTACAAAGCAGAGAACGGAAAAATTGGAATGTTCATCAGGAAGCTTGGAAAGAGCAGCATGCAGCTCTACTACGAGTTTACCGTTGGGGACGAGCTTTACAGCATGGTGGGCCCGCTTGGAAAGCCAATAAAAGTAAAACACTACGGGAATGTCGTCTTCGCTTCCGACGCCGTCTGTGGACAGGCCGAGAACTACGCAACGCTGAAGGCGATGAAGGAGGCCGGAAACTACACGATCTCGATACAGAGCTTCGAGGACGCCGCTAAAGTCTATCCCGAGGAGTTCCTCGCGAAGCCTGTTGCTGACGAGTACTACCTGACCACCGACGACGGGAGCGTTGGGATAAAGGGGAACTACCTCGACGTGGTTAAGGAGCTCATTGAGAAGGACAAGGTGGACATAATATTCGCAGGCGGAAAGCTCGGGACGCTTGCAAAACTCGCCGAACTCACCAGACCGTACGGAATCCCGACGATAACGACCGTGAGGCAGATAATGGTCGACGGAACCGGGATGTGCGGTTCCTGCAGGATACTCTACGGCGGTGAGGTAAGGTTCGCGTGCAGGGACGGACCAATGTTTGACGCCCACAAGGTCGACTGGGAAGACGTTCTGAAGAGGGCCAACCGCTTCCTCGAGCAGGAGAAGCTGGCCAGAGAACGCTATCTCGAGGAGCTCCGCGCCAGGGGGGTGGTCTGAATGCCGAAGCTAATCAAGGAGAGGGTTCCCACTCCGGAGAGGCCGCCAGAGGAGAGGGTTAAGAGCTTCGTCGAGGTTAACTTAGGATACACGTTTGAACTCGCCAAGCAGGAGGCCGAACGCTGCCTCCAGTGCCCCGTCGAGTATGCCCCCTGCATCAAGGGCTGCCCGGTTCACATCAACATCCCCGCCTTCATAGCCAAGATAAAGGAAGGGGACATCAAGGAGGCGCTCAGGATAATCTGGAACGACAACACACTCCCTGCGGTTACGGGAAGGGTCTGCCCGCAGGAGGACCAGTGTGAAGGGGTCTGTGTGGTCGGAAAGGTCGGAACCGCCGTTAACATCGGCAAGCTCGAGCGCTTCGTTGCTGACTACGCCCACGAGCACGGCATAGAGGAGGAACTCCTCGAGGAAATGATAGCGGGCAAGGAGTGCGGAAAGGGCAGGGTGGCCGTCGTCGGTGCAGGTCCTGCCGGACTCACCTGCGCCGGTGAACTGGCCAAGATGGGCTACGACGTGGCAATCTTTGAGGCCCTCCACAAGTCGGGAGGGGTTCTAACCTACGGCATACCCGAGTTCAGGCTGCCGAAGAGTATCGTTGAGAAGGAGATCGACAAGCTCAGGAAGCTCGGCGTTAAAATCCTCACCGACCACGTCGTGGGGAAGACGGTAACACTCGAGGAGCTCCTTGGAGAGTACGACGCCGTTTTCATCGGAACGGGTGCGGGGACGCCCAGGCTCCTCAACATCCCCGGAATACTCCTGGGAAGGATTTACAGCGCGAACGAGTTCCTCACTAGGATCAACCTCATGAAGGCCTACGAGTTCCCAGAGTACGACACCCCGATAGCGGTGGGGAAGAAAGTCATCGTCATAGGTGCCGGTAATACCGCGATGGATGCAGCCCGCTCCGCCCTGAGGCTTGGAAGCGAAGTTACCATAGCCTACCGCCGCGGTAGAGAGGACATGACGGCCCGTATCGAAGAGATAGGCCACGCAGAAGAGGAGGGTGTGAAGTTCGAGTTCTTCCTCAACCCTGTGGAGTTCATCGGCGACGAGGAAGGCAAGGTCAAGGCGGTGAAGTTCGAGAAGATGAAGGCTTTGGACGAGAGGGACAAGCGCGGAAAGAGGAAGATCGTCGGAACCGGCGAGTACGTGACTCTACCCACGGACACAGTCATCATAGCGATAGGCCTTGAACCGAACAGGATAATCACCGAGGAGGCGACCGGCCTCAGGGTCAACCCCAACGGAACTCTCGTCGTTGATGAGAACCTTATGACGAGCATTCCGGGAGTCTTCGCGGGTGGCGACGCGATAAGGGGTGAGGCGACCGTCATCCTCGCCATGGGCGACGGAAAGAAGGCAGCAAAGGCGATATGCGACTACATTGAAGAGAGGAGGAAAGCCAGCGCTTGAGCCTCTTTCATTCTACCATTCCCTTTTTCTGCTCCCTATGAATAGACCCGTCTTTAGGTAAGCCATGTACTCGTCGTGGGCAAACTTTAAGCTGAATGCCTGCGTCTCCTCCGGCGAGAGCCACTCAACCTCCTCAGGAATGCCTTCCTGCCAGACGTAAACGAGACCGTCTCTGTCGCGCGCTATCAGGAGGGTGTGTAGGGGCTTTTCAAGCTCCTGGGCAAGCTTTACCTCCCTTCCAACCAGTGAGGTGAACTTCCCGAGGGGCGCTACCGCCACGAATATCTCCGCGTCCTTTATCCTGCCGCTGGTGTCACGCAGGCCGTAGTCCGAGGGCACTAGGATGTTGTTGGAGCCAAGTTTTTCATCTATGATCTCAAGGATTGCTTTCTCGGTCCTCGTATGATATAGGAAGGTAGGTTCGCTCAGGTAGACGAACGGTCCGTGGCGCTCCTTCTTCCTCCTCAGAAATCCGAGCATACAACCACCTCAGGTGGGGATAAAACTTCGTCATCGCTCACTCCGTAGGGATGACACTCATCATCGGTTCGCAACTCAAATCTCCCTTCTAAGGCCTTCTTTCGGCCAAAGGAGACTTTTCCGAGGAGTGGGTGTCATCGGTTAAAGGTGCCCCATCATCCCACCCCTTCGAAAGTGCTCTAGAAAGGGGGGTTAAAAGGTTTTGCCGTTCCGCCGATAGTTTTCAGGGTATGCTTCCAAAACCTTTATATTCAAAAATTCTTATTTTTATCCGGTTATATTGGGATTATGGTGAGAAAATATGAATACCATGGGGATCTTGAGGCGGCTCTCTGAATTGGGGGATGTATTCACAAAGAAGGAAGCTCAAGAGAAGCTCGGCATGAGCACGAAGCAGTTAAACTACTACCTTGAAGCCCTCCTTAGAGAGGGATTTCTCAGGAGAGTCACCAAGGGCATCTACACGCTCTCCCTAGAGCCTGGGAGGACCTCTTCCCCCCACGAGTTCGTTTTGGGGCAGTTGTTAGTGCCCAACGGAGCGGTTGCCTACTGGTCAGCCCTGAACTACTATGGAATGACCGAGCAGATCCCAAGAACGGTTTTCATCCAGACACCAGTGAAGAAGGACTACCGGAAGCTCCTGATCGTCGACGGCAAGAGGTTTAAGGTGATCGTAGTCAGCCCTGAGAAGTTTTTTGGAATCAGTACCATACGTCTTGGACGCAGAGAGGTCCGGATAACAGACCCGGAAAAGACGATAGTGGACTGTTTGGACAAGCCCAAGTACTGCGGGGGGATAATCGAGGTTCTTAAGGCCCTCAAGAACGCGAGGCTGGATTATGAAAAGCTGCTGGAGTAC
>Ga0256829_1000221_pt1 | contig 67930 bp, 67 predicted proteins | sample 131447metaG_FD_185979 | JGI IMG/M metagenome (GOLD analysis project Ga0256829, IMG submission 185979) | Hydrothermal vent microbial communities from Lau Basin, Pacific Ocean - 131-447 | ecosystem: Environmental > Aquatic > Marine > Hydrothermal vents | place: Pacific Ocean: Lau Basin | collected...
GAGAGCACATCTCATAATGGCCAGAGCACAGAGCTCACAAACAGGTCGGATATAAGCGTGCAATCTCAATCTGAAACGTCGAAATGGCTTGCAACAACGGGACGGGTCCATATAAGCGAATCAGCCGGAGGCTATTCGCGATGATCCATCTGCATGTATCACTGTCGCTATTAGTCAGGCAAGCTGACTGAATAGCTCCCACAGGTATGAGTGATACCTCAGAGTCTAATTTAGGAGGGGAGCTTATCCCCGATCCATATTGTGGGAGCGAATCAGCCGGAGGCTATTCGCGATGATCCATCTGCATGTATCACTGTCGCTATTAGTCAGGCAAGCTGACTGAATAGCTCCCACAGGTATGAGTGATACCTCAGAGTCTAATTTAGGAGGGGAGCTTATCCCCGATCCATATTGTGGGAGTGAATCAGCCGGAGGCTATTCGCGATAATTCATCTGCATGTATCACTGTCGCTATTAGTCAGGCAAGCTGACTGAATAGCTCCCACAGGTATGAGTGATACCTCAGAGTCTAATTTAGGAGGGGAGCTTATCCCCGATCCATATTGTGGGAGCGAATCAGCCGGAGGCTATTCGCGATGATCCATCTGCATGTATCACTGTCGCTATTAGTCAGGCAAGCTGACTGAATAGCTCCCACAGGCAGGCTTCCGCACATAAAACTGATACATGCCGGCGAACAGCGCAGGTTCTATCTGTTCCAATGTATGCCAATCATTTAACGTCAGGTTTGCTGGTGGCAGGCGCAGTATTTTTTGTGCGAGCTGCTGGGCACCCGGCGGGGGAACGATACCGACCCATTCGAGGTTGGCACTTTCAATCATGCGGCGTATTTCCTGCAGATCAAATGTGTGTTCCTGGGTGTGGAATAACAGGTCGCGTACGCTGCTCATGCTGTAAAAATCGGGTGATTGCAGAATCGCGCGCCAGCGTCCTTCTCCTTGATGAAGCAGAGCTTCGCGGACTGTGCGTATATCCTGCTCGCTTTTGGGAAGTTCGCCATTCAATTCAGAACGAAGCTCCGAGATGAGCGTTCTTGCCTGACGGCTGTAGAGGGCGAGCTTCATGATGCCACCGGGTTTTAGTACATCAACCAGCGCCTTCAGGCCCGCCTCAGGCGATTCCATATGATGCAGGACACCTGAGCTCTCAATGACATCAAACTGCTGTCCCAGGCGTTCTGAGACAAGAATATCGCCCAGGATGAAGTCTACCGGCAGGTGGTGATGCTCCGCCTGTACTTGTGCGTAGCCCAGGGCAGAAGCACTGAGATCCATCGCTGTCACCTGCATACGGTGAAAGTACTTAACCAGTCGTAAAGCGTGGCGGCCGGTGCCGCAGCCCGCGACGAGGACATTGATCGGCCCGGATTCTGGTTGTAGATCGTCCAGGCGACTCGGAAACAGTGCCTGAAGCGATGCGTAGTAGTCGGTCTTCTGGTTATATCCCAAACTCGTCCAGCGAGGATATGGATGTTCCTCGTATTGAGTTTTTACTTTGCGTGATGTGGCGTTGCTACTGAGCCCAAGAGAAGGAATTGCCTTAGCTGCCGCGGCAACGTGCTGAGGTTGATCGAGGCACAGACTCATCAGCTCATTCAGATGGCCAGACCATTGCAACGCTTTCGCGTTAAGAGCCGTGTAAAAAGGTGCTTTGCGCAATGGCTGGTACATCATGGTCAGTAGCATGATAGCGCTGATATCTTCGGCTTTTAATTCGGTAATCTGCAGAATCTTTGTTGCCAGTTGGTTGAGCTGATTGACGAGCATTTGCTCTTGTTGGCTGATAAACCAGACTGCCTCATTAAGTTCGATTTGTCCTGACAGGGCGACTACGAAAGACATGTAGCCTGAATCAATGGCAAGATCGCGACTGCTATTCAGCAGAATGCTCTGGCGTAGGGTAATTAACAGACGCTCTATTAACGGATCACTGAAATGAAAGCGCATCATGGCTTTCAGCAGCAGCGGGTCTGATGCAATGGTTTCAGGCTCAATGGGGCAGCCAGCCTCACTCAAGTGAAGTTTGTGTTTGAGCAGAGAGGTGGTGAGGCTTCTCAGCTGGTTGTAGTCGACGTCTTTAAACTCGAACCAGCGCAGTAGCTCGCTTTCCAGTTCCTGAGAATAGAAATCTGCAACGATGTAGCTTGCAGCTTCGAATAATTTGCTGCGGATCTGAACATCATCAGAGCGGGTTTTTATCAGCTCTCGGTATAACTGAAAGGCTTCGAGGTATTCACCTTGCAGTAAGCGGATGTGGGCGAGATAAATCGGAGCTTTCGTGCTCGTTTTCGAAATGCGGGTCGCATCCGCAAAGTAATCGGCCGCGAGTGTCTGCTTTCCTTCGATCAGAGCCAGGTGACCTGCGCTGTATAAGAGGCCGGTGCTTTCAGGCTTCAGGCTTAAACCCGTTTGCAGCCAGTGATGGGCTTCTCCATTAGCACCACGGCGCATAGCAATGCGGGCGAGCAGGTTAATACCGGGAATGTAATTGTTGTCAGCCTGCCATGCCTGATAAGCAAGGTCGGCAGCCTGAGACAATAACACTGGGTTGTTTTCCCGGCTGGCCTCATTGTAACAACGGCTGGCGGCAGCGAGCAGACTTCGGTGGTCTGTCTGCCGTGCTGTATTTAATTGTGCTGTCGTTTGTACGCTGGCCATGGGAATAACCTCTGAGCATTTACAGCCCTACGATCAAATTCTGTGCCATTTTTTATATCGTTGATTTTATTGAGGTTTTCAATCTGGCTGGGCGAGGAGGGCGGCCGTTTGCCGCTGGTTGCCGGGCAAGAGCTTGCCGCTTGTGCCGTCTGAAAACTCACCGAAACTACAAAAAGTTACTAAAGAATTCTGCGCGCAGGCCGTCAAAGAGAGTATCACTTGATCATGCTCATCAGGTTTTTCGGTGGGCTATTTCGGCAGGAGAGTTGTGTATGTATCAATCCGGCGCGTCGCAATACCAAAAGGTAAACGTTACGTCCGAGGTCCTCGATGCGGACCCACACCGTCTGATTCAGCTTCTGATGGAAGCGGCTCTGACGCGTATGGCGCAGGCGAAAGGAGCTATCCAGCGTAAGGATATGCAGGAGAAGGCTAGTTTGCTCGGCAGGGTGAATGAAATCATCCAGACGCTGAAGTCGAGCCTGGATCACACTCAGGGCGGTGAACTGGCTGGAAATCTCGATCGTCTTTATGACTACATGATACGTCGGATTCTGGAAGCGAGCGGACAGAATAGTACAGACATGATTGATGAAGTTATGGGGCTGATGCTGGAGGTGAAGACGGGCTGGGACGGTATTCGTCAGGAATATCTTGAGTCCGTACATGGAACTCGCCCTGAAACCGACGAATCGGCACCGGGGCGCCTGTCGAGTTCAGTATCTGCCTGAATTCTCACGATTTTTTTACTTGTGTGAACTCCCTTGCCCTCTCTTTAGAGGGCTTTTTATTGTCCTGAGGCGCCAAATTCTGAAGTATTTCAACAAATTAAGTGTAGATTTGAGCTAACTGGATAAGTTTTAACGTCAGAAGTTTGACTTCGTCGCAATTTGATACTTAACTGAAAAGAGGGAAGTCAATCAGTTGGCGTCGATTACGCTGTTCCGTGTTTTATTGAGGTAAAGGGCATTTGCCATGTGGAGAGAAATCAAAATTTTACTTGTCGATGACGACGAACAACGTCGCCATGATCTAAAGGTGATTCTCGATTTCCTGGGCGAAGAAGTTATCGTGGCGGGCTCGTCAGACTGGCGCAAAGTTGCGGATGCCAGCATTGAAGAGAGCACTGAGATCAGTGCAGTAATGCTGGGCGACTGCGATGGTCAGCCATTGGAGAAGACGGTCGAGGCTATGCTCGCTTGGGACAAAGGTCTCCCGTTCCTTTTTGTTGGCAGTCAGGTTCAGGTCGATGAATTATCAGAAAATGTTCGTCGCTGTGTACTAGCCAGTCTCGCAATGCCCCCAAGTTACAACAAGATGCTGGATAGCCTTCATCGCTGTCAGGTGTTCCGCGAGCAATATACGCACAATCGTAGCCGCGGTGAGCGACGTGAAGTTCAACTTTTCCGAAGCCTTGTGGGTACCAGCCGTCAGATTCAGCACGTACGCGAGTTGATCATGCAGGTGGCTGACAAAGACGTCAGCGTTATGATCCAGGGTGAAAGCGGCACGGGTAAAGAAGTGGTTGCCCGTAATCTGCATTACCACTCCCATCGCCGTAATAAGCCCTTTGTGCCTGTGAACTGTGGTGCTATCCCAGCTGAGTTACTTGAGAGTGAGTTATTCGGTCACGAGAAAGGTGCGTTTACTGGTGCAATCAATAGTCGTCCGGGACGTTTTGAGCTGGCCGAAGGTGGTACGCTCTTCCTTGATGAGATCGGCGACATGCCCCTCAACATGCAGGTGAAAATTCTTCGTGTGTTGCAGGAGCACACGTTTGAGCGTGTTGGCAGTAATAAAACGCTTAAGGCGAATGTTCGGGTGATTGCAGCGACTCACAAGAATCTTGAGAAGATGATTGAGGACGGCTCGTTCAGGGAAGACCTGTATTACCGTCTGAACGTGTTCCCTATCGATATGCCATCGCTACGCGAGCGCGTTGAAGATTTACCCCTGCTTCTTAATGAACTTATTTCGCGTCTTGAGAATGAGAAGCGCGGCTCGATCCGCTTTAACTCGGCTGCCATTATGTCGCTCTGTCGTCACGAGTGGCATGGCAATGTTCGTGAACTTGCGAATCTCGTGGAGCGTCTGGCCATTCTGCATCCGTACGGTGTGATCGGTGTAAATGAACTACCGAAGAAATTTCGTCATGTCGATGAAGACGATGAGCAGTACACGCCACCGGTTGTGGCAGATGTTACCCAGAACGAAGGCCTGGCGGGTGTTGATAGTCCAGCGTTGCTGCCGGTGAACGGTCTGGATCTGCGGGAATATCTCTCTGACCTTGAGTGCTCGTTGATTCAGCAGGCGCTTGATGATGCCAATGGTGTTGTCGCACGCGCTGCCGAGAAACTGAGTATTCGTCGCACCACGCTGGTGGAGAAAATGCGTAAGTACAACATCAACCGCAAAGAAAAAGACATGGCCTGATCAGGCACAAAAGCGGCCTGCATTAGCGGGCCGTTGATTTCAATCCTACCTGACTTTTGTAACCTCTCTTTTTAAAGTTATCCCCCTTCTAAGTTTATTCCGCTTGCTGGCACGTTAATTGCCCAATACCTATCAGTGACATTTTTCCGCCGCAAATGTGGTGTTCTGGTGAGGTATTTATGGCGAGTGTGGCATTAAGTTCAGTTCCTGACGATCAGCAGCCCCTGGATCCGAGTGAGCTCAAGCGTGCATTTAACATGTTCAATGAAATGTCGCAGCAGCTGACAGATTCCTACGCCTTTCTCGAAAATAAGGTCGAGCAACTCAGTGGTGAGCTGGCGACAGTATCTGCTCAACGGATGCAGGAGCTGGGCGAAAAAGAACGCCTGGCCGACCGGTTGGAAAGCCTGCTGCAGATGTTACCTGCAGGTGTTCTTCTTCTGGATGAAAATGGGGTCATTATTCAGAGCAATCCAGCCGCTGAAGACCTTTTATTGGCGGCTTCGGGTGCTGGTACCTTGCTTGGCCAGCGCTGGCGTAACGTGATTAAGCGTTGTTTTAAACCGCGCCGTGATGACGGTCATGAAATTTCACTGGTGGATGGTCGCCGTGTCAGTCTGCGCACCGCAGCCATGACCAATGAGCGTGGACAGCTGATTCTTCTTACCGACCTGACGGAAACCCGTGCGTTGCAGTCCCAGTTGGCTCAACACGAGCGCTTGTCCGCTATGGGAAAAATGGTTGCTTCTCTGGCGCATCAGATCCGGACACCTCTGGCAGCGGCGACACTCTACGCGGGCCACCTTAATTCTGAAGATCTTGCTGAAGAACATCGTATTCGCTTTGCCGGTAAGTTGCAGGAGCGACTTCATCATCTGGAGAGCCAGGTGCGTGATATGTTGATTTTTGCCCGTGGCGAGGCGCCATTAAACGATGATGTGACAGTGACGTCCCTGCTGGATGGTATTGCTTCGGCGATGGAGGTTGCCGTCGCCCAGAGCGGTGCTGTCTGCACGCTTGAGAATGAAGTGGGGGAAGCTTCCCTTATGTGTAATCGGGACTCTTTAATCAGTGCAGTAATGAACCTGATTAATAACGCACTTGAGTCCTGTGAGCATCCTATCGAGATCAAGTTGGTCGCCCGTCGTGACGATCAGGGCAGATTATGTCTCGCCGTGATGGACAACGGCCCCGGCCTCCCGGACGAGAAGAAAAATCGCATGATGGAGCCTTTCTTTACAACGAAGAGCAACGGCACCGGACTGGGTCTGGCCGTTGTTCAGGCGGTTGTTCGTGCTCATCACGGTGATTTCAGATTAACCGACAGCCCACTGGGTGGGGTGTCTGCAGAAATGTACCTACCGCTCGCACGCGGTTAATTCAAACAGGTATCTAAGAGGAATTATTATGCGCTTACTCGTTGTTGAAGATGATCCGACTCTACGTGAAGCAGTTGTAGATACCCTGAAAATGAAAGGGTATGACGTTAAGGAAGCTCCGAACGGTATCGAAGCCGTGGCTTTGCTGAACCACCATAATTTCGACGTTGTTCTGTCGGATATTAATATGCCAGGCATGGACGGTCTTGAGTTACTTAACCATGTGAAACAGCAGCATCCATGGCTACCCGTTCTTTTGATGACTGCCTATGGTGATGTTTCTCAGGCGGTTCAGGCGATGCAGAAAGGCGCTGATGATTACCTGATGAAGCCCTTCGAGCTGCGTGAGCTTGAGGCTCTGTTGAAGCCTTATACGCAGGGTGAAGCTCAGGTATCAGATAAAGATCAACCAGTGTGTGAATCTTTTGCATCGCAGCAGTTATTTCAGATGGCCATGCGTGTCGCGGCAACAGATTCTACGGTTCTTATCAGTGGTGAGAGCGGAACAGGTAAAGAAGTTCTTGCCCGCTATATTCACCAGAATTCCCCCAGAAAAAGTGGCCCGTTCATTGCGCTGAACTGTGCTGCGATTCCGGAAAATATGCTGGAAGCCATGCTGTTCGGCTATGAAAAGGGCGCGTTTACTGGCGCCTACAGTGCGATGCCGGGCAAGTTTGAACAAGCGGATGGTGGCACCATTCTGCTTGATGAAATTACTGAAATGGACATGGGCCTTCAGGCGAAACTGCTGCGTGTATTGCAGGAGCGTCAGGTGGAGCGTCTCGGCGGCAAGAAAACCATTGATCTTGATGTGCGTATCATTGCCACAACAAACCGTGAACTGGCGGACTATGTGGCCGAGGGTAATTTTAGAGAAGATCTTTACTACCGCCTCACCGTATTTCCACTTCAGTGGCTGCCACTGCGGGAACGCCGTGATGACATTTTGCCGTTAGCACGCCGACTGTTGGCTCATCATGCTGACAAGATGAAACGTCCAGCACCATCGTTGCATGCCGATGCAGAGCGTAAGTTGGTAACGCACAGCTGGCCCGGCAACGTTCGTGAGCTGGATAACACAGTCCAGCGTGCACTGATTATGCAGACTGGAAATCAACTGAACGCTAATGACTTTATTCTGACTCCGGTGCCAAAGCATCGTCAGGTTTCAGCACCGGTTTCCGTGGATGCGGCTGATGTCGTGCAGGATGAAGGCGAGTTAGGTTCTGATTTGCGTACCCGTGAGGTTGAATTAATCGTTCGGGCATTGAAAGAAGAACCCAGTAGAAAAGAAGCCGCTGAACGGCTGGGTATCAGCCCTCGAACACTACGCTACAAGGTGGCGCGCTTAAGAGATGAGGGTGTTGATGTTGAATCTATGGTGCTGGCTGCGTCTTAAACGCGAAGCTGGCAAGGGGTTTGCAACGTCAAAGAATACATCGGAAAAATACAGAAAAAGTGTCAAAAATAAGTTGCCGATGCGTTGCAGAAGAGGGTGTAGAAAATGGTTGATCGTGTTGATGTAAGTTCAGTTCTGATGCAGATGCGACAGGTAAAAGATCAGTTGCGTTCGCAGAATGAAATGGCCAGCCAGGGAGTGCGACCAAATGCTGAAATGGACGCCGTTGCACGGATCTCTAAGCAAGCCGAGCAAGCAACCAGCATTAACGAAGTCAGTGGTGATAATACGGTCCCTGATTTCCAGTCCATGTTTAAAAATGCCATCGATAATGTGAATGAAAATCAGCAGACGGCTGCACAGCTGGCAACACGGTTTGAACAGGGCGATCCTTCCATTGATCTGCCAGAGGTCATGATTGCTCTGCAGAAATCCAGCGTTTCTTTTCAGGCGATGACACAGGTTCGTAACAAACTTGTCGAGGCCTATAAAGACATCATGAACATGCCTGTATAACGAGCTGAGCTATGGAAAACGTACCCGCACAAGCAGGCGCCGGCGCTGATGGCGCTAATGCAAACGCTCAGGAACCACAGGCAAGTAGCACGAATACTGGTGCCGAAGGCCTAAGCGAGAATAGTGCTCCGACATCCGGACATCCTCTGCTCGCTGGATTCAGCAGCCTGCCAATGACGCGTCAGGTGATGGCGATTGGTGGTATCGCACTGGTCGTCGCCATTGGTATTGCGGTCATGATCTGGTCAGGCGAACCCACCTACAAGCCTCTGATTCACCGCATGCAGGATCACAACGCTCAGGACATTGTCGAGATCCTGAATCGTGAGGGTATTCCCTTTCAGATCGACCCGACGACCCAGGTGCTAATGGTCGAAGCAGGCGATGTGCATCAGGCAAGAATGAAACTCGCTGCGGCCAGCCTGATCGATGATAAAACCGTCGGGCTGGAAGTGCTTGAGCAGGACAGCGCGCTCGGTACCAGTCAGTTTATTGAAAACGCACGCTATCGCCGCGGTCTGGAAGGTGAACTTGCACGTACGGTTGCCAGTGTTAAATCGGTGCGCAATGCCCGTGTTCATCTGGCGATTCCCCGTCAGTCGGTGTTTGTACGTGATCAACGTAAGCCCCGTGCATCGGTATTTGTAGAGTTATATCCCGGCAGTAACCTGAGTAAAGATCAGGTAGAGGCCGTTGTGAATCTGGTCGCAACCAGTGTCAGTGAAATGGATCGGTCTGATGTGTCAGTGGTTGATCAGCACGGCAATCTGCTGTCGAAAATTGAAGATGACACGGAAGAAATGCTGGCAGCCCGCCAGCTGGAATATCGCGAGAAAGTTGAGTCGTCTATTTCTGACGCGGTGAATAATATTCTTCAGCCGGTGCTGGGTTCTGCGAACTACAAAGCGGAAGTGTCGGCAGACATCGACTTTACGATCAGAGAAGAAAGCTCTGAACTCTTTAATCCTGATTTGATTGCACTGCGCAGTGAGCAGGTCATCGACGAAGAAAACATGTCAGAGGCTGGTGGCGGCATTCCTGGTGCGCTTTCTAACCAGCCTCCGCCAGAAGCAGCTGCTCCGGAAGAAGCTATCGGCACGGGTGCCGGCGGTGCGGGTGCGGCAGGTAAGCGTCGCTCAGAAGCAACTCGCAATTACGAGGTCGATCGTACACTGAGCTATCGCCAGCATTCGGTCGGTGATATCCGTCGCCTGACCGTTGCGGTAGTAATTAACGACAAAGCGGTGCTTGATGCGGATGGGAACACCACGACGCAGCCATGGACTGTGGATGACCTGCAGCGCCTCGAAACTCTGGTGAAAGATGCCGTTGGCTTTAATGCGGCTCGAGGTGACAGTGTGAACGTCATCAACTCTCCATTCATGGGTGATGATTCGCTGACGCTGGGCGAGCCTGATATCTGGACTCAGCCCTGGTTCTGGGAACTGGTAAAACAGGTGCTGGCGGGATTGTTCGTTCTGATCCTCATATTCGGTGTTATCCGTCCTACTATTAAGAGCATTACAAATAAAGGTCGGGAAGAAAGTGACTTACTGCTCGATGAGCTTGAAGATGCTGAAGCCGGTCTGGATGATGATAAGGTGACACTGGCGGGTATGGATGAATATCTCCTGCCCGGTGCGTCAGAAAGTTATGAGCGTCAGCTGGATGCCTTGAAGGGCCTGATCGCAGAAGATCCGGCCCGGGTCGCTCAGGTAGTTATTCAGTGGGTAAATGACGATGCCTGAAAATACGATGCCCGAAGCGGGTAATGCACTAGCCAACCTGAATCGCACTGAACGTGCTGCGATTCTGTTGATGTCTCTTGGTGAAAAAGACGCCGCAGAAATCCTGAAACACATGGGCCCGAAAGAAGTGCAGCGTGTGGGTTCGGCCATGGCCACTCTGACCAGTGTGAATCAGACACAGGTTGAAGGTGTGGTATCAGAGTTCCTTGATGCTGTCAGTGGTCAGACCGGTATGGGGCTCGGCGCTGATGATTACATTCGTAATATGCTGACTCAGGCTCTGGGTCAGGATAAAGCGGGCGCGCTTATTGACCGGATTCTCCTTGGCGGTAACACCACAGGTCTGGATTCATTGAAGTGGATGGAACCGCGTCAGGTAGCCGACCTGATCCGCCACGAGCACCCTCAGATTCAGGCCATTGTTGTGTCGTATCTGGACGCTGACCAGTCGGCGGAAGTGTTGTCTCTGTTTGATGAGAAAGTTGTCCTCGACATCATCATGCGTGTTGCTTCGCTTGAGGCTGTTCAGCCAGCCGCATTGCAGGAACTCAACGATATTCTCGAACGCCAGTTTTCTGGCAAAGCAGGCACGCAGACCACGACTATGGGTGGTATCAAATGTGCTGCCAGCATTGTTAACTTCGTGGACAGCACGATTGCTTCTGAACTGCTTGAGCAGATCAAAGAAGTCGACGAAGACCTGGGTACTCAGATCGAAGACCTTATGTTTGTCTTCGATAACCTCGTTGACGTTGATGACCGGGGTATTCAGACGCTGCTACGCGAAGTGTCGACCGACCTGCTGGTGCTGGCATTGAAAGGGGCCGATCCGGGCGTTCAGGAAAAGATTTTCAAGAACATGTCCAAGCGTGCTGCCGAGCTGTTGCGTGATGACCTGGATGCGAAAGGGCCGGTTAAACTCAGTGACGTTGAAGGCGCTCAGAAAGAGATTCTTACCATTGCCCGTCGTCTGGCGGATGCCGGTGAAATTATGCTGGGTGGTGGTGGTGAGGCCATGGTGTAACCCATGACCGACCTGAAGAAACGCGACGCGCCAATTCCCGCTGAAAGTGCGGAAGAGGCGCGCCCGTGGCGACTCCCTTTCTGGACTGAACCACCGGTTCACACTGTTGAGCGAGAGCCCGATCCGGACGCAGAGAAGGTGGATGCAGAATCCGCCGACGACAACTCCCCACCTAATTTCCCGACCGCCGAAGAACTGGAAGCGATTCGCCGGGAAGCCTACAACGCGGGTTTAGAGCAGGGCCTGGTTGAAGGGCGTCAGCAGGGCCATAAAGACGGCTACGATGCTGGTTTCGCCGAAGGACAGGCGGATGGTCAGGCTAAAGGCTTTGATGCTGGTAAAAAAGAAGGTTCGACTGCGGGCTTTCAGGAAGGCAAAGCACTGGGCAGTCAGGAAGTCACTGACGAGGCGCAGCGTCTGCGTCAGATTAATGCAACGCTGACCGCAGCATTAAAAGAGCGTGACGCCGAATTGCCAGAAGTCATGCTGATGCTTCTTACCCGGCTCGCCGAACAGGTGCTTGAGCACGAATTGAATTCTGGGGCCGACAGCATCGCGCAGTTTGTCGACAAGGCCATTGCGGCGTTGCCATCGGGTGAGACTCTGGCGAAGGTTTACGTTTCCGAAGCCGACTCTGAATTACTGGCATCGCATTCTGTAGCGAATAAACTGCTCGTCGATAAGACGCTGAATGCGGGTGAGTGCCGTGTTGAAAGTGAAAATACTCTGGTTGAGTATTCAGTCAGTGAAAGTCTTCAGCAAACAATCGTCGCACTGGCGAGTAAGTTACTGACGGCGTCTGACGGCTATCCGGATGACGCTTCCGGTGAGTCTGCGCTGATTGATGTGCCAGAGGATACCAGCTCAGAAGATGTACCGGATGACTACGATGACACTGAAGAGCCCATTCAGGACGACGTTCAGCAGCCGGAGGCATCAACATCAGAAGCTCTGAAGTCTGAAACTCAGCAGCCCGAAACTCAGCAGTCCGAAACTCAGCAGTCCGAAGCTGAGCAGCCTGTCGAAGCTGAGCCCCCTGAAACTGAAAACGGCTCAGGCTCAGAACAGAGCACAGAGCAAAACACACAAACAGACACAACTCCGGATTCAACGACGGAGGAATCAGACGATGACTCTGAGCAGCCGTTGGCGTGATATAGCACCCGAGGCGGTATATCAACCGCGCACATCCGGTCGTCTTGTGCGCATGGTCGGTCTTACGCTTGAAGCTATCGGTATTGATGTCCGTACAGGTGATCGTTGCCGGGTAGAGCGTCCGGGTGGCGGTGATGTTGAGGCAGAAGTTGTCGGCTTTGATGGACAGCGTATTTTTCTGATGCCGATTGAGCAGGTTGATGGACTGCGTCCTGGGGCACGGGTCTGGCCGTTGCAGGGCAGTGCGGATGTGCCGGTTGGTTTCTCTCTTCTGGGGCGGGTTGTTGACGGTGCCGGTCGGCCATTGGATCTTGATGGCCCGCTTCTCAATACCGAATCCGGAAATCTTCAGGGGCGCTATATTAACCCGCTGCACCGCGCGCCCATCCGTGAAACGCTCGATGTTGGTATTCGCGCCATTAATTCCATGCTGACAGTAGGACGCGGACAGCGTATCGGTTTGTTTGCGGGTTCGGGTGTCGGTAAAAGTGTGCTTCTCGGTATGATGACGCGCTTCACTAACGCTGATGTCGTCGTGGTTGGTCTGATTGGTGAGCGTGGCCGTGAAGTTAAAGAATTTATCGACGAGATTCTCGGGCCGGAGGGCCTTAAGCGTGCCGTTGTGATTGCATCACCTGCCGATGACTCGCCGTTAATGCGCCTGAGAGCCGCCATGTATACGACCTCGGTCGCTGAATTCTTTCGCGATCAGGGACTTAACGTTCTTATGTTGATGGATTCATTAACGCGCTATGCACAGGCGCAGCGTGAGATCGCCCTAGCTGTGGGTGAACCGCCAGCCACGAAAGGCTACCCACCTTCAGTATTTAATAAGCTTCCAAAGTTGGTCGAGCGTACGGGTAATGGTCAACAAGGTGGTGGGTCTATTACGGCGTTCTATACGGTATTGAGTGAAGGCGACGATATGCAGGACCCGATTGCCGATGCCAGTCGGGCAATTCTGGATGGTCATATCGTCCTGTCCAGGAAACTGGCGGAAGAAGGGCATTATCCAGCGATTGATGTCGAGGCTTCAGTCAGCCGTGTGATGCCTCAGGTTGTCGACGAAGGCTGGCTACAGCAATCGCAACTGTGCCGCCGTCTTATGGCGCATTATCGTCAGAATCAGGATCTCGTCGCTGTTGGGGCGTATCAGGCTGGCACGGACCAGGTGCTGGATGTCGCGATAGATCGTATGCCACAGATCAAAGCCATGCTCAGGCAAGGGCTGACCGAAGGTGCCGATATTGCGAACAGCCGTAAGGCGCTCAATGATCTGTTCCCAGGTGCAGATAAGTGACCTATCAGCATCCTCGCTCTAAACGATTGGCCGTCGTGCTTAACCTTAAGCGAAGAGAAGAAAAAGAGGCGCTTCAGCGCTGGGGTGATATTGAGCAGCGTCTGACCGCCGAGAGAGACAAACGAACGCAGCTGGACACGTACGCTCAGGAGTACCGCCGTCAGATCACCAGCCCGGCGGACCAGAGTGTCGCTGCCGGACAAATACATAACTCTCTCGAATTTATCGGTCAGATAGAAACCGCCCTGGCGCAACAGGATACGCAACTCAAGGAACTTGAGGCTCTCAGTCAGCGTGCGCGGGATGCCTATCTTGAGGTTCATCATAAAGCCGATGCATTGGAGAGCATGATCGATAAGCTTGAAGAAGAGCACAAGCTGACTATCAGTCGCGCTGAACAGCGTGAAGCGGACGAGTGGGCCAACCGTCGTCGCTGATTATCCAAATCGCATATTTCCTGACTTTCATACCTTCATTTAGCGATCTATAAAAAAAACACCACATTGTGTGGCAGCTCACAGATTGCCTACTAATCTTAAGGTCATGCCCATGACCGGAATAAAACCATGACCGACACCAGCCCAGTTAACTGTGGTAACCGTCTTAGCATTGATCAGGCTGAAGCTCTCTTAGAGAAGCTTGAGGCTGCTGTGCAAGCAGGTGGGGATGTTGTTCTTGATGGCAGTGAAGTGCAGTACTCGGATACAGCGGGTTACCAGCTTCTGATCAGCCTCCGGAAAACGCTGGAAACCACAGGTAACAGCATTCAATGGCATGCGGTCTCTGAAAATATCCGGGAGATAACGGGCTATCTTGGCCTCAAGCAGGCGATAAACCTGCCAGATTAATTATTCGTTTACTAAGAGGGAGTACTCCTATGACGAGTATTTTAGCGGTCGATGATTCGGCATCCATGCGTCAGATGGTGAGTTTCACACTGAAAGGTGCGGGCTTTGACGTACGCGAAGCGACTGACGGTGTGGAGGCGCTAGAAATCGCTAAAACTGAGAGCTTTGACCTGGTGCTGACTGACGTAAATATGCCGAACATGAATGGCATTGAGTTGGTGAAGAATCTCCGTCAACTCGATAACTATAAGTTTACCCCGATGCTTATGTTAACCACCGAATCGGCAGGTGATATGAAGATGCAGGGTAAACAGGCAGGTGCTACTGGCTGGATCGTTAAGCCGTTTAATCCGGATAAATTGCTGAGTACGATCAAGCGCGTTCTGGGGTAAGCACATGAGTGTCGATCTGTCGCAATTTCATCAGGTATTTTTCGAAGAAAGTTTCGAAGGCCTGGACGTTATGGAAAGCGAACTGCTGGACATGGATCCCGCCGATGTTGATGACGAGACCGTCAATAATATCTTCCGCGCTGCTCATTCCATTAAAGGTGGTGCCGGCACATTCGGTTTTATGCCGGTGTCCGAGTTCACTCACGTTCTCGAAACCTTACTTGACGAAATACGCTCCGGAAAGCGCTCGATGGAGCCCCGCTATGTCGACCTGTTTTTGCAGTCGGTCGACTGTTTACGTGGCATGCTTTCAGATATGCAGGATGGAAACGATCCAGAGACAGAACGCCCTGCAGAGTTACGCAAAGAATTCGAGAAAATTCTTGGAATGGAGCAGGAGAGTGCTGCTGCAGAAAATACCGACGCAGACTCTGACGAAAAAGATCATGGTTGGTTAATAGATGTACACCCTCATACCGATCTGCTGATGACCGGTAATGAGCCCTTCAGGATGTTCCGTGAATTGCGCGAACTGGTCGGGGAAGACAGCTTTGATGTTACCGCCGATATCGACAATGTCCCAGAACTGAGCAGTCTGACGCCAGAAGAATGCATCATCAACTGGCAGATCAAAGTCACGACTTCAGTGCCACTCGATGATATCAAAGCGATTTTTGAGTGGGTCGAGGATGAGTGTGATCTGACCTATTCGCCTCTAACGGGTGATGCAGATACCGCTGCGGATAACAGCACAACACCGGATCAGAAAGCCCCTGAAGAGCAGGAACAGCAACCTCAGGAGACACCCGAGGTTGCAACTGAAAAAGCGCCTGTGATCGCTGAGGCGGAGAAGAGCGCCAAGCCTGCAAAAGCGCCAAAGAAAGCCGCAGAGAGTTCCTCTATCAGGGTGTCAATCGATAAGGTGGACAGCCTCATTAATATGGTTGGTGAGTTGGTCATTACTCAGTCGATGTTGGGCCAGCTTGGTCAGGACTTTGACCTGAGTCGACTGGCGAAATTACAGGAAGGTCTTTCGCAGCTCGAGCAAAACACCCGCGAGTTGCAGGAAAGCGTTATGAAGATACGCATGATGCCAATCAGTTTTGCTTTCAGTCGCTTCCCTCGCCTGGTGCGTGATCTGGGTGGTCAGCTCGGCAAAAAGGTTGTCCTTGAAACTATCGGTGAGCAGACCGAACTCGACAAAACGGTCATGGAAAAAATCAATGATCCTCTGGTTCACCTCGTACGTAACTCCATGGACCACGGACTTGAAACCACAGAACAACGTATAGCAGCCGGTAAATGTGAAGAGGGCACCATCACCCTCAACGCCTATCATCAGGGTGGAAATATCGTTATCGAAGTTGCTGATGATGGTGCCGGTCTGAACGAAGATCGAATTCTTAAAAAAGCCATAGAAAAAGGGCTGGTTCCCGAGAATAACAGTCTGACACCGGAAGAAATCCACAATCTGATTTTTTTACCTGGTTTCTCGACGGCGGAAGCAGTAAGCGATATATCAGGTCGTGGTGTGGGTATGGATGTGGTTCGTCGTAATATCCAGGCGCTCAACGGAAGTATTGAAGTCAAGTCTCAGCGCAATGTGGGTTCGACCTTCATCATTCGCCTGCCACTGACGCTTGCAATTCTGGATGGTCAGCTCGTCAAAGTATGTGAAGAGACCTATATATTCCCACTGGTATCCATCGTCGAATCAATTCAGATTCATCGCTCATCACTGAACCATGTTACGGGTAGCCAGTATGTTATGCAGCTGCGCGACGAATATATACCTATTGTCCGCCTGGATAAGATTTTTGGACTGCGTGAGGAAAAAGACGTCGTTGACGAAATGATGCTGGTGGTCGTGGAAGGCGATAACGAAAAAATCGGCATCGTGGTCGATGATCTTCTGGGCCAGCAGCAGGTTGTTATTAAGAGTCTTGAACAGAATTATCAGAAAGTGTCCGGTATTTCGGGCGCCACAATTCTGGGTGATGGAACCGTTGCTTTAATTATCGACATTTCCAGTATCGGTAAAAATATTGTTCCTGTTAAACGAAACCAGAACCGCTCTGAACGAGCTGCATGAGGTCCGGGATGGAAGAGCTTAAGAAAGAGATAGTTTTGCCTGAAGGTGACATCGGTGACGAGCAGCAATACCTGACGTTCATCATGTCAGGTGAAGAGTACGGTGTAGATATTCTGGCAGTACAGGAGATTCGGGGCTGGGAAGAACCCACTCTTATTCCTAACGCACCATCCTACATTCGCGGTGTGATCAATCTTCGCGGCACCATCGTGCCCATCATGGATTTACGCCTGAGATTTGGCCTTGAAGAGGCCGGTTATACCGCGACGACTGTTGTCATTATCTTAAAGTTTGATAGCGGTAATGGGGAGCGGGTGATGGGGATCGTCGTTGATGCCGTATCTGATGTTTATACCATTGCTGACGATGATACCCGTCGTCCTCCGGAGCTGACCGAGGACGATAATTCAGATTTTATTAAAGGTCTGGTGAACGTAAACGAGAAGATGGTCATTCTGCTCGATGTAGAAGAGCTACTGATGCTACGCATGGGTATGGCTGCAACTCCTTATTCTATTGACGAAGATTAACTGCCGTAAGGTATTTGCCTGAAGAAGGTACAGGAAGGTAACTATGAGCTTTTTCCGCAATATCATTTCCGGTGGCGCAGCCATCGACCCCAATAAAATCCGCGAAATGGAAGGGAAGCTGGCAGCTATTGAAAAAAGTCAGGCCTCTATTGAATTTAAGCCAGATGGCACCATCGTCACAGCGAATCAGAATTTCCTGAATGCGATGGGGTATCGTCTGGAAGAGATACAGGGTCAGCACCACAGTATTTTTGTATCGCCAAAATATTCCAAAACACCAGAATATGCCGCCTTCTGGAACTCGCTGGCGCGTGGCGATTTTCAGACCGCTGAGTTCGAACGCTTTAATAAAGCAGGCGAGAGCATCTGGATACAGGCGACGTATAACCCAATCTTTGATGAAACAGGCAAAGTGATGAAGGTCGTTAAGTATGCTACCGATATCACTGAGCAAAAGCGCCGGAATATCGACTTCGCTGGGAAAGTAGACGCTATCAGTCGTGCCCAGGCCATGATTGAGTTTACGCCAGAGGGTGAGATCCTGACCGCGAACGATAATTTCCTGAATACCTTGGGTTATCAGCTTAGTGAGATTCAGGGGAAGCATCATCGCATGTTCGTAAAACCAGAGTATGCAAACAGCCCTGAATACGCAGAATTCTGGAAGAAGCTTGGCCAAGGTGAGTTCAGTGCCGATGAATTTGAGCGTGTTGCGAAAGATGGCACCTCTGTCTGGATTCAGGCGACTTATAACCCCATCCTTAATGATGATGGGGATGTTGTTAAAGTCGTGAAATTTGCCTCAGACATCACCGAGCAGAAAGCCAGGGCTGCGCTGAACGAGAAAAATGCACAGATTGCCAGCGCACTGAAGTTGTGCCAGGCAACCGTGATGATGGCAGATAATGATCTCAATATCGTTTATATGAACGATGAGATGGTTAAAATGCTTCAGAATCGCGAAGCAGATATCCAGAAGCATCTCAGTAACTTCAAAGTGTCGGAGTTAATCGGCACTAACGTCGATAGCTTTCATAAAAAGCCGTCGCATCAGCGTGGCATTCTTAAGGCTCTTGATAAGCCCATTGAAACCCAGCTTTCATTCGATGATGTTAAGTTCGATCTGACCGCATCGCCATGGTACGACGCAGATGGTAATCGCATCGGCACCGTGGTTGAGTGGGTTGATATGACCGATATTCTCAAGGCTCGGGAAGAAGAAAAGCGTATTTCAGACGAGAACCTTCGGGTACGCCAGGCTCTCGACTCTGTCAGCACGAATGCCATGATTGCGGACACTGACGGCAACATCATCTATATGAACGAAGCCGTTGAAAATATGATGAAGAATTCTGAAGCGGATCTGCGTAAAGATCTGCCTTCATTTAATGCCTCGGCCTTAATGGGCGCGAATATCGATACATTCCATAAGAACCCTGCGCATCAGCGCTCTATGCTGGCCGCCTTAACACAGACCTATAAAACTCAGATTGAAGTCGGCGGCCGTCACTATGCGTTGATCGCTAACCCAATTATTAACGACAGTAATGAGCGTTTGGGGACGGTGGTTGAGTGGACTGACCGAACTATCGAAGTCCGCGCTGAGCGTGAAATCGATGCCATTGTTGAGGCAGCCGCAGGCGGTGATCTGTCCCGTCGTATCGATACGATCGGTAAACAAGGTTTCTTCCTTGGTCTGGCAGAAGGGCTTAACCGCCTTCTTGGTATTGCCGATGACGTGGTTAATGACACCGTGCGTATCTTTGATGCACTGGCGCATGGCAATCTGACCCGCAAAATCGAAACTGATTACATGGGGTCATTTGGCAAGCTCAAGCAGGACGCCAACTCAACGGTTGAGCGCCTGACTGAAATAATGACCCGTATCCGTGAGTCTGCATCGACCGTTGCTACCGGTGCCAGTGAAATCGCTCAGGGCAATGCGGATCTGAGTAAGCGTACTGAGTCGCAGGCATCCAGCCTGGAAGAAACGGCTTCCAGTATGGAAGAAATGACTAGTGCAGTGAAGCAGACCAGTGAAAACTCGGTACATGCCAATGAGCTGGCAAGTTCTGCGAAGAACAAAGCCGAAGAAGGTGGTGAGGTTGTCGAGAAAGCCGTCACTGCGATGGATGAAATTAATCAGGCCAGTAAGAAGATCTCAGACATTATCGGTGTGATTGATGAAATCGCCTTCCAGACGAATCTGCTGGCATTGAATGCTGCTGTAGAGGCGGCGCGTGCAGGTGAGCAGGGCCGTGGATTTGCGGTTGTGGCAGGTGAAGTCCGGAATCTGGCTCAGCGCTCAGCTGGTGCTGCGAAAGAGATCAAGGATCTGATCCGCGACAGTGTGGATAAGGTTGAAGCAGGGACGTCTCTGGTGAATGCATCGGGTAAAACCCTGAATGAAATTATCGGCGCAGTTGATCGTGTATCAGCTATGATCCAGGAAATCAGTACTGCGGCTGCTGAGCAGTCTGCGGGTATTGATCAGGTGAACAGCGCGGTTGCCCAGATGGATGAAATGACGCAGCAGAACGCTGCTCTGGTTGAGCAGGCAACGGCGGCGGGTGAGGCCATGGCCGGTCAGGCTCAGGGAATGACCCAGTTAATGGAATTCTTCACAGTTGATGCATCTTTCGCCTCCGGGTCTATGTCGATGGATGCACCCGTTGCGGCAGCACCTGCTCCAGCTGCTGCTCCAAAGGTGGCACCTGCTCCATCTGCGTCAGCTGCCGACCAGGGGGGATTGTCGGTGAGTAACTTTGACGACGACTGGGAAGAGTTTTGATCAGGTATGAACGCACATGTGTCTGATAAGCCACTGTTAGCCGACAAAGAGTTTTTAATGACAGAGCGCGATTTTGACGAAATCGCCGCTCTTGCTCTTAAGCATACAGGGATTGTTCTGGGCCGTCATAAAGCAAATATGGTGTATGGACGTATCGCTCGCAGGCTGCGTCAGACGGGGTACCGGAACTTTGCTGATTATCTGGAGTACCTGAAAGACAACTTTCGGGATGAATCGACTAATTTCATCAACTTAATTACAACCAATCTGACGTCTTTTTACCGGGAGTCGCATCACTTTGATTTCTTAAGAGATACGGTCATTCCGGAATTGAAGAAAAAATCAGATAAGAAGGTGAGAATCTGGTCTTCTGGTTGTTCCATCGGACAAGAGGCGTACACCATCGCCTTCACTCTGGCTGAAGCGCATATGGCTTCAGCGTTTGACGTGAAAATCCTGGCGACTGATCTGGATTCTAACGTCGTCAGTACGGGCGCTGAGGGAGTCTACTCTGCAGACAGTCTGATGTCTGTGCCAGATGATGCTGTCGAAAAATTCTTTGAAAAGAACCGGACTGGTAACCAGGTCCGCGTGAGAAAGAGCATACGTGATCTCGTGCATTTTAAACGTCTGAACCTCCTGGAAGGTTGGCCAATGAAAGGCAAATTCGACGTTATTTTTTGCCGTAATGTCGTGATTTATTTCAATCGAGAAACTCAGAAAACCCTGTTCAATCGCTATGCTGATTATCTACCGGTAGGGGGCTATCTGATCATAGGTCACTCAGAATCACTGAACGGTCTTACAGACCGCTTCAAGTCGCTGGGTAATACCATATACCAGAAAATTTACTAAGGGATCTGCCTATGCATCAGCGCCCACCCGAACCGAAACCTCTCAGTGGTTTTGAGCATGTCGCGCGATACTGGGACGGGGTTCACAATACCTGGGCCGCCAAAATTCTTCCCGGTGAACTATACGTTTCGACACAAGGAGAGATGATTGCGACCGTTTTAGGGTCTTGTGTCTCAGCGTGTATTCGTGATCGTAAGCTGGGAATCGGCGGAATGAACCACTTTATGCTTCCGGAGCAGAGTGAGCACTCCAGTGATGTCTGGGGGTCCAACCCGGTGACTCAGAACTCACGTTACGGTACCTGGGCGATGGAATTTCTGATCAACGAAATACTCAAGCGCGGTGGGCGACGACAGAACCTTGAAGTGAAGCTATTCGGTGGCGGCCAGATGATTGCGTCTATGAGTGATATTGGTCAGCGCAATATTTTATTTGTGTATAACTACCTGCACAACGAAGGGCTTGAGATTGCCAGCGCAGATGTTGGCGATGTGTACGCCCGCAAGGTTTTGTATTTCCCCGATACAGGCTCGGTCAAGATGCGTCGTATTTCTAACGTTAAGAACGATACATTGATGAAACGTGAAACCGAATACAGCCGCAAAGTTAAGATGGAAGATATGGAGCAGGGAGACAGCGGTATTGATCTTTTTTGAGGGGAACGTGTATGAGTAAAATTAAAGTCCTGATCATTGATGATTCCGCTCTTATTCGAAAAATGCTGCGTGAAGTGTTTGATAGTACCGACGATATAGATGTCGTCGGTGTGGCCAGTGATCCATTAATAGCCCGGGATAAAATTAAGCAGTTGAATCCGGATGTCATCACGCTTGACGTAGAAATGCCGAGAATGGATGGGTTGCAGTTTCTCAGCAACCTGATGCGCCTTCGACCCATGCCGGTAGTGATGGTATCGACTCTTACCGAAAAAGGGGCGCCAGAGACGCTTGAAGCCCTGGAAATGGGCGCGGTTGATTACATCTGTAAGCCCAAAGCACAAAGCCCAGACGAGTTTTACGAATTTGCAGAAGCACTATGCGATAAAGTCCGGATTGCTTCGCAGGCGCGTGTCGTTGCCGTTGAAACGACAAGAAGCCAGAAAACGACACGAGTCGTGACACGTGAAACGAACGATAACTATCGGCGAATCGTCGCCGTTGGGTCCTCTACAGGTGGGACTGAGGCGATTTCAGAGGTTCTTTCGTCGCTACCGGTGAACTGTCCTCCTATTGTTGTCAGTCAGCATATTCCTGAGGTGTTCAGTGCCTCGCTGGCGAAACGCCTGGATAACCTCTATCCGATGGAAGTGCTTGAAGCGAGAAATGATCTTGAAGTGATTCCTGGCCGGGTGATTATTGCTCAGGGCGGGCGTCATCTGCGCTTCAGGCGGAAGGGCGATCAGCTGTTTACCATCGTGGACGATGGCCCGAAACAGAATCTCCATAAACCTTCGGTTGAGGCAATGTTTGATTCATTGCTACAGGTTGCGGGTGGTAAGCGCCTGGTGGCTGTGATGCTGACGGGTATGGGGGCTGATGGCGCAGTTGCCATGAAGCGGCTTCATGACGCTGGTGCCCTGACCATGGCGCAGGATGAGGCATCTTCTGTTGTCTGGGGAATGCCCAGAGCTGCTTACGAGCTGGGCGCCGTGGATGAACTGATTCCTTTGACAGGAATTGCGTCAGAAATGATTAAAAAAGCGCGTTTGTTATGACCACTTTTTGTGGCTTGTGCTAAACCTAATGTACGAGATTTATTTCAGGAGATAGTCGCATGTCTGTACGTGCATCATTGGCGGGTAACGGCCAGGAACTGGTTATTCAGGTTGACGGACGTTTTGACTTCAGCGCTCATCAGGAGTTTCGCGATGCGTATGAAAGTGCAGCGCAGGTGCGGAAATACATTGTCGATCTGGGCGGCGCTACTTACCTCGACAGTTCCGCGTTGGGTATGCTGCTTCTTCTGCGCGACCACGCGGGTGGAGACCACTCTGAAATTTCAATTACGAACTGCAACGACGATGTTCGTAAGATATTAGCGATTTCTAACTTCGAGCAACTTTTCACTATTCAGTAACAGGTAATCATGACCGCTTATAAGGTCCTGATCGCGGACGATAACAGCGTTGACCGCAAGGTGTTATCGCGAGTAGTCCGCAACCAGGGAAACGAAGTAATAGAAGCAACAAATGGATTTGAAGCGGTAGATATCTTCACGGAGCATCGCCCTGATATTGTTTTGATGGACGTAATGATGCCTGGCCTCAATGGAAAGGAGGCCACCCGCCAGATTAAGTCCATAGCAAACGAAGACTTTATTCCAGTTATCTTTCTGACATCACTTTCAGATGCTCAGAGCCTTGCAGATTGCCTTGAATCAGGTGGCGACGACTTTCTGACCAAGCCGTATAATCATGTTGTCCTTCAGGCAAAAATAGATTCCTATCATCGCATGTCGGAGATGCATCGAACGCTGTTGAATCAGCGTGATGAAATCGCCCGGGTCAACCGCCACATGTTGCAGGAGCAGCGAGTGGCAAAGGCGGTATACGATAACGTCGCTCATGCAGGCTGCCTGACGTCCCCCAATATTAGGTACGAACTTTCTCCGCTGGCTGTTTTCAATGGCGATGTTCTGTTGGCCGCGCGTAAGCCGGGTGGTGGTATGCATGTACTGCTCGGGGACTTTACCGGGCACGGCCTTCCGGCTGCGATTGGTGCTATGCCTATGGCGGATATCTTTTACGGTATGACCGCAAAAGGCTTTGGTCTGCGTGAAGTACTTCGTGAAATTAACCAGAAATTGAAAAGTATTCTGCCCGTAGGCTTCTTCTGCTGCGCTGCTGCCGTTGACCTGGCTCCCGATAGGCAGGCAGCCAGTGTCTGGATGGGGGGCGTACCTGACTGCTATCTGCTACGTAACGATGGAGAGAGGATCGAGACATTGTCTTCTCGCCATCTACCTCTCGGTGTGATGTCTGCCGACAAGTTCAATGATCAGATGACTGAATTCCCAATGGCGAACGGTGATCGTTTGTTTCTCTGGTCGGACGGAATTATTGAAGCGCGTAATTCCGAGGGCGAAATGTTTGGGCAGGAAAGGCTGATAAATGTTGTACGCGATTCGGCTCATGCCAGCGATGTCTATGATGATATTCAGCGCGCAGTAGATGAGTTTGTTGACGGTTCGGAGCAGGATGATGACACTACACTGATCGAAGTGGTCATGGATGATGCACTTCGCGAAGATAAGGAAAGCGCGGTCACAAAAGCCGGGATATCCCAGGGGCCGCGTGACTGGAGTATGGAATACCGCCTTGAAGCTTCGACCTTGAAGTCGTTCAACCCAGTACCGTTGATGAATCACATTATGATGGAGGTTCCGGGGTTACGGGCGATTGGCGGGCAGTTGTACACTGTTGTTGCTGAGCTATTCTCTAACGCCTTTGAGCACGGCGTATTAGGGCTACACTCTTCAATGAAGCAATCTCCAGATGGGTTTATGGAATATTACCGTCAGAGAGAGAAGCGTGTGGCTGAGCTTGAGGAAGGTTTCGTCCGTATTAATATGCATCATACCGGAGTGGGTGATAGCGGTACTCTGACACTGACCCTGGAAGATAGCGGTGATGGTTTTGATTACAAGCGCCATGATAGAGAGGAAGGCAGCGGCAACAATTACTCGGGCAGAGGCATTCCCCTTATTGAAAGCATCTGTGATTCGATTGAATATCGCGGCAAAGGTAACGAAGTATCTGTAGTCATTCACTGGCCACTGGAACAGGCGACATGATTGATATTGAGTCGCTGAACATGCTTAAGGACATCATGGAAGAGGAGTTTCAACCTCTTATTGAATTGTATATCCGCGATAGCGACAGACGTTTCCCGGAGATGCGCATGGCACTTAGTGAAGGGGATTGTGAAAGCCTCCGCATGACTGTGCATAGTCTTAAAGGCGCTAGCAGCAATGTTTGCGCGGTTGATTTCGCAGAGCAGGCATATACTGTAGAAAAAATGGCGATTGATGGTGCTCTGGACCAACTCCCTGGTGCGATAGATGCGCTGGAGCAGTCTTACCAGCAGGTGCGTCAACAATTGAGCGCTCTTGTTTGATTTCCTGAAGTCTATTCAATCATAAAACTGGCCCATCTTTTGCGATATCCCCGGTAACCCAGATAACAGGAGACCGGGATGAACCCTTCTCTTCCAAACAGCCCGATGGCGTCACTACTGATGTCGCTTGGCGGAAATATCGACTTTCAGGACCTGAAACTCAGTGGTGACGGGGCCTCTGGCCTGAGTGACTTTTCAAGTTTGCTTGATGAGATGCAGCTTCAGCCGCTGGATTCAGGAGAAAATAGTGGGATACCTTCGGCGCTGGCGGCAATGCCTGAGGGGCAAAATCTGCCGCTGGACTTGCCGCTCGAAACGGATATCGCTCTGTCAGAGGGAGGCCTTTCACTTTTACCGGTTGAGGAATCCGCTGACGTGTCAGGTCGTGAGCTGATGGGGGATACCCTTATGGCTCAGATTCAGAAAGGAAAAGACATTTCGGTGCGCTATGCCGATACGGAAGTGGCATCAGACGGTCGTATGGCCGAAAACTCTGACGATACAGCGACTGATCTTGAAGCGTCGGAAGACGCTGCACTAACGACGGCTTCTGATCGTGCGACAGATACTGCTTCACCGCTTGCGGCCGCGACTGTTTCGCCGATGGCGAATGCGATACGTAGCCAGAACTCTGGCGAGATTCGTCAGCAGGTCGATCAGAGAGCCACAGGCAAATCCCAACTAACAGCCGCGGCTGCTAATCCCACTGAATCAGTTTCAGAAGACGCTGAGGGTGAACTGGTCAGTGATGTGTTTAAACCCGTGACCGCTGATGACACACGCCCGGAAACGTCCGGTTTCAGAGAGAGCCTGCTGAATAGTCAGGGAAGTTCAGCGACCGTACAAACCTCTGTAGCGAATGCATCGGCTCAGACCCAGCCAGTCGCAGCGACGACAGCCGCTGCCGCTAATGCAGACCTGGTCAACGCTGAAAGCACTGGCGAAGAAGTCGCTTCAGAGGATTACACTTTTGAAGAAGGCTTTGAGCAGAAGCTCCAGCGTCAGTTCCGGGAGCGACTGGAATTTGGGCAGGACCGTAGGGAGTGGACGCCAGCGTTAGGTGCTCGTTTGGTGACTATGGTCGCGAACGATGTTCAGCAGGCGCGTATTCAGCTTGACCCTCCTGAGTTGGGCAGTCTCGAAATTCGTATGCAGGTACAGAACGATCAAGCCAGTGTTCAGGTGTCTGCACAGAGTCACCAGGTGAAAGATGTACTCGACAACAGTGCCCAGCGGCTGCGGGATGCACTTGCTGCTGAGGGTATTGAGTTGAGTGAATTCAGTGTTTCTGCCGACAGTGGTGGTCAAGGTAGGGACGGTGCTTCTGATAACTCTGACGGCTCAAATGCGGGTTTTGCTGGCGGATCTGGCGCTGAAGGGGAGGAGGTAGTCGGCATAAATCAGGCTCATACACCGGCCCCTGATTCTCTACTGGATACATTCGCTTAGTCAGATTACTCAGGCCTGTAGTCTTTACTTCAGGCCTGATATTCCCCTATCACTTCGTTGACTGAGACTTCGGCTCGTTAGCTCGTTCGCATCCTCAGTTTGATTAGCCAATTCCATCGGCTACCCCATCATTTTACTTCTACACTGAAGTCAGACTTATCGTAGAGTTTTGATGTCATTTTTTTGGCGAAAAAACGTGGCACAAGCTTTGCAGATTTGACTTCATACAGGAGATTTCCGAATGGCAAAAGAACAGGACCTTAAGCTGGAAGGTCAGGAAGGCGAAGAAGAGCAGTCGGGTGGTGGTAAGAAAAAGCTCATTATCATCATCGCCATCGTCCTGATCGTTTTACTGGCGGGGGGCGGTGCAGCAGCCTTCTTCTTACTCGGTGGCGAAGAGGAAGAGGTCACTGACGAAGAAGTGGTCGAAGAGGTCGTTGAAGAGCCTGAACTTGCTGCGGTGTACGTCAAGCTGAAACCAGAATTCGTCATCAGCTTTCAGGTCGGTACGCGTCAGAGATACGTACAGGCAAGCATCGAAATTATGACGCGTCAGCAGTCCATCGTAGATGCTCTTGAGTTGCACGAGCCCATGGTGAGAAACGAGGTGATCAATATTGTCAGCCGCCAGGAGTTTGCGAAATTACGAACAGCCGAAGGACGGGTTGCTCTGCAAAATGCGTTGAAAAGCGCTATCACGGAAATGATGGAACGGGAAGCAGGCTCTGACGGTGTCGAAGCTGTGCTGTTTACCAACTTTGTAATGCAGTAGGAATTAAGTGTGCAGGATTTACTGTCGCAAGATGAAATTGATGCCTTATTGCATGGTGTAGACGACGGCGACATTGGCCCCGAAGAAGAGGTCGATGCGGCCGGAATCAAATCCTACGATCTCACCAGCAACGACCGCATCGTCCGCGGACGTATGCCAACGCTGGAAATGATCAATGAGCGATTTGCACGTTACACCCGCATTAGCATGTTTAATTTTCTGCGTCGTAGCGCTGATGTTGCTTCCGGCGGTGTGCAGATAATGAAATTTGGTGAGTACATACACACTCTGTATGTACCTACCAGTCTGAATCTGGTGAAAATGCGTCCCTTGCGTGGTACGGCACTATTTATTCTCGATGCCAAGCTGGTTTTCAAACTGGTGGATAACTTTTTTGGCGGCGATGGGCGTCATGCAAAGATTGAAGGGCGTGAATTTACGCCGACAGAGGTTCGGGTTGTTCAGTTGATTCTGACGCAGGTATTCAACGACATGATGGAAGCCTGGTCGCCGGTGATTCCTGTGGAATTTGAATACGTGGGTTCGGAAGTAAATCCAGCCATGGCCAATATCGTCAGTCCAAGCGAAGTCGTAGTTGTCAGTACCTTCCATATTGAGCTTGATGGCGGTGGTGGTGACCTCCACCTGACTATCCCTTATTCGATGATTGAACCGATGCGCGAGGTTCTGGACGCTGGTTTCCAGAGTGACGTGGACGACGTTGATGAACGTTGGCAGCAGTCGCTGCGTGAGGACATCCTCGAGGCTCCCGTCGAAATACACGGAACACTGGCGCAGCGCGACATTACACTACGAGAAGTTGCCGCATTAAAAACCGGCGATGTCATACCGATTGAAATCCCCGAAGACTTTGTGTTGGAAGCGAATGGCATTCCAATCTTTACCGGGAAAATGGGCATATCCAATGAGAATCTGGCTGTCAAAATTAAAGAACAGATTTCTCACAGAAAACGCTGACAGGAGCAGGTTATGAGTGACGAAAAAGATCAGGATCAGTCACCCGAAGAAGAATTAGATCCTCAGAAACTTGCTGATGAAGTAGCGGGTGGTATTGAAGAGGCCAGCGGCGAGGAAAGTGCAGCGGAAGGTGAAGAAGATGATCAGGCGCTGGCCGATGAGTGGGCCGCTGCCATGGAAGAAGCGGGAGAAACAGATGAAGAAGAACCTGAACCAGAGCCTGACCCTGTAAAGCAGATTGAGCTTGATGAACTGCAGGATGAAGGTCGCCCTGGTGGCAATGGTGATAATCCGGAGCTGGAGGTCATCCTCGACATCCCGGTTCGTATTTCAATGGAAGTAGGTGCGACCAAAATACCTATCCGGAATCTGCTGCAGTTAAATCAGGGCTCTGTTGTAGAGCTTGATCGCCTTGCTGGTGAGCCATTGGATGTACTGGTGAACGGAACCCTGATTGCGCACGGTGAAGTTGTCATGGTTAACGATAAATTTGGTATCCGCCTGACGGATGTGGTGAGTCAGAGTGAACGTATACACCGCCTGCGCTAAATTTTTACTCTTGCTGCCCGGCATGGCGTTCGCTGAAGAACAGGTGACGCCTATGCTGCAGGCAACACCGATGGCCAGTGCCGGAAAGGTCGTGCTTTTCCTGATCCTTATACTTGGCCTTATTGTCGGTCTGGCCTGGCTGGTGAATAAAACCCGCGTTGGTCAGTGGACAGGCGGTGCTCAACACCTGAAGACACTTGCGGTACTACCCTTGGGCCAGCGTGAAAAAGTGGCAATTATTCAGGCAGGTGAGCAACAGCTCGTGATAGGTATTACACCGCATGGCATTAACACGCTGGCCACACTGGAGCAGCCGATTGATGTTGCAGAAAGTAAGCCCGCGGATTTTGCTGATATTCTGAAGAAGGCCGTACGCAAATGAATATTCTGATGCGTTGGCTGCCTCTGTTTCTTATGATGCCAGCGTTCGCCTTCGGCGCGGACCCTGCGACCCCGGTGACCGGGCCTGGCGGTATTCCTGCCGTTGTCTATACCGCTAATGACAACGGTGGTCAGTACTCAGTTACGATTCAGATTCTCGTATTAATGACGCTGCTGACGGTGCTGCCGTCGTTGCTCATTATGATGACATCATTTACCCGAATTATTGTTGTATTGGCGATTCTCCGTCAGGCCATTGGTTTGCAGCAGACACCATCGAATCAGGTGCTACTCGGCCTCTCGTTATTTCTGACACTGTTTATCATGATGCCGGTTTTCCGTATCGTAAATGCGGATGCGATTCAGCCATATCTCGCCGAAGAAATTGCACCACTTGAAGCTTTAGAGCGAGCCGCAGTCCCGATGCATGAGTTTATGCTGGCGCAAACACGGGAGACAGATCTTGATTTGTTTGTGCGCATCAGTGGTCGTACTGATATTGCGGGCCCGGCAGAAACACCGATTCATATCCTGATTCCGGCGTTTATTACCAGTGAGCTGAAAACAGCGTTTCAGATTGGCTTTCTGATATTTATTCCGTTCCTGATCATCGACCTTGTCGTCGCCAGTATTCTGATGGCCATGGGTATGATGATGCTGTCGCCCATCATTATTTCGTTGCCATTTAAAATTATGTTATTCGTGTTGATTGATGGCTGGGCATTGATCATGGGTACTTTGGCGAATAGTTTCGGAACGATATAGGCAGGGTCTTATGAAAACGTCACCAGCGACAGGAGGCGAGAATGTCTGAAGCGATTATCGGCGATATTTTTACCAATGCACTCTACATCGTGCTGGCCATTGTTGTTGTCATTATTGTTCCCAGTCTGATCATTGGTCTGATGGTAAGTACTTTTCAGGCGGCCACCCAGATTAACGAGCAGACTTTGAGTTTCCTGCCGCGTTTAGTGGTTACCTTGCTGGCGATGATTATGTTTGGCCCCTGGGCTGTCAGCGCGGTGCTCGACTTTACGCGTGAAATTTATCTCAATATTCCCTTCCTGATCGGCTGACCCGTGATAGAGTTTGAGGCACTCGATATCAGCCATTGGATTACCCGATACGTGTATCCCTTTGCGCGGATATCCGGTCTCTTGATGGTGATGCCCCTGATCGGTACCCGCATGGTATCAATGCGGGTACGTCTGCTTCTTGCCGTTGCTGTCACTTTGGTTGTCGTGCCCCTGTTACCGCCGATTCCTAAGGTCGAAGCTATCTCCCTTGCGTCTGTCATTATTATTTTGCAGCAACTGCTTATTGGCGTTTTGCTCGGATTTGTAACCGAGCTGCTGATGCAGGTGTTTGTGATTGCAGGGCAATTGATCGCGATGCAGACCGGCCTGGGTATCGCCACCACGGTAGACCCCAGTCAGGGCGCATCGGTGGTCGTTATCTCGCAGTGGTTTCTGTTTATGGTCAGTCTGGTATTTCTGTCATTGAACGGGCACCTGGTGCTTATTGAAATACTGGTCGACAGTTTTCGCTCAATCCCGATTGGTATGGCCAGTTTTTCTGCTGAGCAGTTCGGACTACTGGTCAATTGGAGTGGCTGGATGATTGCTGCCGCAGTGGTGATTTCTCTACCTGCCATGACTGCTTTGCTGATTGTGAACCTCGCGTTTGGTGTCATGACGCGGGCGGCCCCACAGCTGAATATTTTTGCACTCGGTTTTCCTGTAACCATGATTGTCGGTCTGTTAATTATGTGGCTGAACATTGATGAGATGGCATCCAGCTTTCATGGCTACATGGATGTTCTCTTCGAGTTCCTGAAGAAGCTGATCACTCTCTAGAGGTTGTTATGGCAGAGCAGGATAGTAGTCAGGAAAAAACAGAAGAACCCACCCCCCGGCGCCTTCAAAAAGCGCGGGATGAAGGTCAGGTTCCCCGATCTAAAGAACTCGGCACCACCATGGTACTGGTCATGGGGGCTGCTGGCTTACTGATGTTTGGCCCATTCATGTCAGAGCGTATCGCTGCGATGGCCAAACATTCTTTTTCTTTCGATCGTGATACCGCGTTTGATACCGGTATGATGACGTCGTATCTCGATGCATCAGCACTAGAAGCGGCGATTGCTCTCGCACCTTGGCTGGTAGTGGTATTGATCGCCGCGTTCGCGGGCCCGCTTCTAGTCGGAGGGTGGTTATTTTCGGGCAAAGCCATCACGCCCAAACTCGACCGCTTAAATCCGCTCAGTGGCCTGAAGCGGATGTTCTCTGCCAACTCTCTGGTTGAACTGTTTAAGGCATGGGCGAAAGTGCTGGTCGTCGGTACCGTCGCCTGGTTGACGCTTCTGTTCTTTTTTCAGGATGCGATGCGCATTCAATACGAGAGTACCGAATCAGCGATTGATCACGCTATTACGATTATCATCTGGAGTGTACTGGCACTGTGTGCCTCGACGGCACTGATCGCGATTGTTGATGTGCCCTGGCAGATATACAGCTTCACGAAAAAGATGCGTATGTCGATGCAGGAAATTAAAGACGAATATAAAGAAACCGAGGGTAAGCCCGAGGTTAAGAGCAAAGTTCGTCAGTTACAGCGTGAAGTTGCGCAGCGCCGGATGATGGCCGATGTGCCAGAGGCAGACGTTGTAATTACTAACCCAACTCACTACTCGGTTGCGCTACGCTACGACGCGGGCGCCAGTGCTGCGCCTGTGTTGCTGGCGAAAGGTTCAGATCGGGTTGCTTTAAAAATCCGTGAAATCGCCAAAGAAAATAACGTACCTCAGATGCAGGCACCGCCATTGGCTCGTGCCCTGTACACCCACACCAAAGTCGGCGATGAAATACCAGAGGGGCTGTATGTCGCCGTGGCGCAGGTACTGGCGTATATCTATCAGATGGATCAGTTCGCTAAGGGGAAAGGGCCGAAGCCTGAACGTAAGCCTGACATGCCAATTCCTCGTGATCTGAGAGTCGACCCAGATCCTTCATAACTTAAAAAGTTCGATAAAAATGACTGTCTGAATTAAAACGGGAACACTTCTTGCGATACCCAGTTGGTAGAACATTTTTTTGACGGGTATCTAAATGGCAGCGGCCTCCGGAAGCAATGTAGTCGGACAACTGAAGAGCGGAGCCTCAATCCTTATGCAGGGCAACCTCGGCATTCCAGTCATGCTGCTGGTGTTGCTGGGCATGATGACGTTGCCTCTGCCGCCGTTTCTGCTGGATACCTTTTTCACCTTTAATATTGCTTTATCTATAGTCGTATTACTGGTCAGTGTTTATTCAAAACGCCCATTAGATTTCGCCATTTTCCCGACCATTCTCCTGATCGCGACATTGTTGCGTCTGGCACTCAACGTCGCCTCAACCCGTGTTGTGCTCCTGTATGGCCATGAAGGTGGTGATGCCGCGGGTAAGGTGATTGAGGCGTTTGGTGAAGTGCTGATCGGCGGTAACTATGCCGTGGGTCTGGTGGTCTTTATGATTCTGATGATCATCAATTTTGTGGTGGTGACCAAAGGTGCTGGCCGTGTTTCAGAAGTGAGCGCGCGCTTCACATTGGATGCTATGCCCGGTAAGCAGATGGCCATTGACGCTGACTTGAATGCTGGCCTGATTGAGGCCGAAGAGGCGAAAAAACGTCGTTCAGATATTGCCGCAGAAGCGGACTTCTACGGTGCTATGGACGGTGCCAGTAAATTCGTAAAAGGTGATGCGATCGCTGGCATTCTGATTCTGATCATTAACGTGGTGGGTGGCTTTGCCATCGGTATGGCTCAGCACAACCTGACGTTTGGTGATGCAGTATCTGCGTATACGCTGCTGGCGATTGGTGATGGTCTGGTTGCCCAGATTCCATCACTGCTGCTGTCGACTGCAACCGCCATTATGGTCACTCGTAATGGTGGCGATGAAGACATGGGACAGCAGGTCTTTGGCCAGATGTTTGGTTCTTCCCGCGCGCTGGCTGTGTCTGCCGGTCTACTTCTGTTAATGGGGGTTGTTCCGGGAATGCCACACACGGTATTTATCAGCGCCGCTCTGGTGGCTGGCCTGGCTGCCTATGTTATTCGCTGGAATAAAGAAGGCGGTGAGCTGGGCGATGCAGTCGTGCGACGATTGGGTGGAAAGCCGAAAGATACACCGGCGCTTGAAGGAGCTGGCGCTGGCGCAGGTAATGCCTTAGCAGCGCCGCAGGAAAAAGCTGCCGAGGCAATGAAGCAGCTGGAAGTTAAAGAATTGGGCTGGGACGACGTGGAGCCCGTAGATCGCGTTGGGCTTGAAGTGGGTTATCGCCTGATTCCGCTGGTGGATAAAAACCAGGGCGGGCAACTACTCAGCCGCATTAAAGGCGTTCGTCGCAAACTGTCGCAGGAACTTGGCTTTCTCATTCCGTCGGTACATATTCGCGACAACCTTGATCTGTTGCCCAATCAGTACCGAATCACCCTGATGGGTGTCACGCTGGCGGAAGCAGAAATTCATCCTGAGCGTGAGCTGGCGATTAACCCAGGCCAGGTATACGGCAAAATCGAAGGTATGGCGACGACCGACCCAGCCTTCGGTATGGAAGCTTACTGGATCACGCCAGATCTGAAAGACCGGGCACAAACGCTTGGCTATACCGTCGTCGATGCCAGTACCGTGGTCGCAACGCATATGAATCAGAAGTTGCAGACTCATGCTCATGAATTGATTGGTCATGAGGATGCTCAGCACCTGGTAGATATGCTGGCGAAGACATCTCCGAAACTGGCCGAAGAATTGGTGCCCAACAAAGTCAGCATCAGTCAGCTTCTCGCGGTCCTGCAAAACCTGCTGCGTGAGCAGGTGCCTATCCGAGATCTGCGTTCTATCGCCGAGTCTTTGGCGAACTCTCCAGCTCAGAGTCAAGATATTGCCGCTCTCGTTTCTGCCGCTCGTTTGGCTCTGGCCCGCATGATTACTCAGAATATCTTTGGAAACACCGATGAACTGCCTGTGATGACGCTGGATCCGGGGCTGGAACAATTATTGCTGAAAAGCTTACAGCAGAGTGCTCAGCAGGGCAGCCAACAGGGGCTGGTTCTTGAACCAGGTATGGCAGACACCTTGCAACGCTCACTGAATGAATCGGTGCAGACACAAGAAGCGGCAGGCCGCCCAGCGGTGCTTCTGGTGACTTCGCAATTACGTCCGGCGATGTCGCAGTTCGTCAGGAACAGTATTCCGCAATTGCACGTACTGGCTTACCAGGAAGTGCCGGACAACAAGAGCATTACGATCGTTGCTGCCGTTGGTGGCAAGTCGTAACGAGGCTGAATTATGAAGGTAAAACGTTTCGTCGCAGACAACATGCAGCTGGCATTGAAAATGGTGTCGGCTGAGCTGGGCCCGGATGCGGTCATCGTATCCAGCCGACGCCTGGATAACGGCATGGAAGTTGTGGCCAGCAGCGAGATGCTGGGAGAGATCGATACGGCAAAGCAGAGCGAACTGGATCGTCAGCTGCGCCTTCAGCGTGAGCTGGAAGCGGCGAAGCAGGCAGCACGCGCGAGTGCCGCCCAGCGTCAGGAATATGCAGCTGACACTGCAGCGCATTATGCACCACAGCAAAGAGACTCTCAGCAAGCGTCAGCTCAGGTGAGTCGTACCGAAGCGGATGTGGCAGCCGCTACCCGACTGGCGGAGCAGGCTGTTGAAGAGCGTAAAAAATCAGAAGAAACCTACCAGACCCGCCTGCAGGAAATGCAGGGTGAATTGCGTGAGCTGAAAGACTGGCTGGTCAGCCATCAGGGCAGCGCATGGGATACCCGCCGTCCATTAACCTGGCAGCAGTCTCAGCTGTGGCAGCGTTGCCAGGACATTGGTCTCGAGCCCGCGTGGGCTGACAGGGTCGTTAGTATGAGCGATCAGAGTGGAGACCTTGAGCAGGCCTGGAAATCCGCCTTGGGCGTTATCCAGAGCGATCTGCCGTTACTGCCTCAGGGCGTACTCGAAAAGGGCGGAACCATCGCCCTTGTCGGTCCGACCGGTGCAGGCAAGACAACTACTTTGGGCAAAATTGCTGCGCGATTTGTTCAGCGCCATGGGCCAGACTCGGTCGCCTTCGTGACGCTTGATAATTATCGCATGGCAGCGCATGACCAGTTGCAGGCGTTCGCCCGGATTCTGGGTGTCGAGATGAAAGTGGTGTTGCAGAATGGTGATCTGGTGAAAACGCTCAGCACGCTGCGCAAGAAGAAACTGGTATTGATCGATAGTGCCGGACTTGCCAGTCAGGACCCACATTTTTCGTCACAGTTGTCTATGCTTAAACAGACTGGTCGTGATGTTCGTAAGTTTCTGGTGCTGCCTCTGACAAGTCAGGCGCGTTGCCTTCAGGAGAACTACGAGCACTTCAAGCCAGCGGGGCTGGATGGTTGTATTTTCACCAAACTGGATGAGTGTTTCAGCCTGGGGGCTGGCCTCAGTGTTGCCGCTCTGACCCGCTTGCCACTGACCCTGATTACCGACGGTCCTCACATTCCGGATGATCTGCATTACCCGGATGCATCAAGACTGGTCAACCTTGCTGAGCAAATGGCGCGGATGGCAAGAACGCGCTGGCAGGCGGCAGAAGCAATGAACATGGCAACACAACAGAAAAGCTTTCAACACGGAGTTTAATTGAAGATGGCGAGTCATCCTGTACAGGTCATAGCAGTCACCGGCGGTAAAGGCGGTGTTGGCAAAAGCAATGTCTCCGTAAACCTTGGTATTGCCCTGTCTGAAATGGGCCGACGTGTCGTCATCCTTGATGCCGACCTCGGACTGGCAAATATCGATATTCTTCTTGGTATCAGCTCAAACAAGACGATCGAAAACGTCCTGCAGGGCGAGTGCGATCTGAGAGAAGTCATGGTCAAAGGCCCTGGCGGTATCAAGATTGTTCCGGCGTCATCCGGTACGCAGAAACTGTCGCAATTAAATCCAATGGAGCACGCCGGTCTGATCCAGGCGTTCAGTGATATCGGCGACGATATTGATGTACTGATCATCGATACGGCAGCGGGGATTTCAGATACTGTCCTGAGTTTTGTCCGCGCGTCACAGGAAGTTCTTGTGGTTGTGACTGATGAGCCGACTTCAATTACGGATGCGTACGCGCAGATTAAACTACTGAATCGCGATTACGGTCTGTTCCGTTTCCGTGTTGTTGCCAACATGGTGAAGTCACCACAGGACGGTATGGCTTTGTTTGCCAAGCTGACCAAAGTGACTGACCGTTTTCTTGATGTTGCTATGCAATACGTTGGCGCAGTCCCTTCGGACGATGCCGTTAAGCGTGCGGTACAGCGCCAGAAGGCGGTAATTGAAGCCTATCCACGGTCAAAAGCAGCGACGTCTTTCAGGGCGTTAGCTAAGAAGGTAGACAGCTGGCCGCTGCCATCAACGCCACGCGGGCATCTTGAGTTCTTCGTGGACCGGCTGGTTGATCAGGTAGGAGCATGACGGGTGTCGACGGGAAGTTGTCTGGTGTACTCCGACGTTCAGAATACTAATTTCGACGATCTGGTCCGGGAACACGCGGGTCTGGTGAAGCGGATTGCTCATCATCTGATGGGACGCTTACCGGACAGTGTGCAGGTAGATGACCTGATTCAGTCGGGCATGATAGGTTTGCTTGAAGCTGCGCGTAAATACGATGGCGGCAAAGGCGCGAGCTTCGAAACCTACGCCGGTATCCGGATTCGTGGGGCCATGCTCGACGAAATACGCAAAGGTGACTGGGCACCCCGTTCAGTGCATCGCAACGCCCGCCGTATCCAGGATGCGATTAAACAGGTTGAAGCAGTCAAAGGTCGTGATGCCGACGACAGTGAGGTTGCGGCTGTCCTTGGTATAAGCCAGGACGAGTACCACCAGATACTGAAGGATAGTGCGGGTTGTCGTCTGTTCAGCTATGAAGAGTTGCTGGAAAACGACAGTTCTCCCGATCTGATGGATGACTCCACCCCCGGGCCCGGAAAAGGCATGGAGAGGGATGCATTTCGTCGCCAGTTGGCGGAAGCCATTTCAGGCCTGCCAGAGCGCGAGCAGCTCGTTCTTGCTCTTTACTATGACGAAGAGCTGAACCTCAAAGAAATTGGCGCTGTATTAGGCGTCAGCGAGTCTCGCGTGAGTCAGCTGCACTCTCAAGCCACACACCGTTTACGCGCGCGTCTGAGTGATTGGGCCTGATTTTTCCCTACCGGCGCGTCCAGCGCTTTCAGACCATATCAGACGCCGTCATTATTCTTTTCTATTCTTTCTCTCTCTTTCTGGATAAACCGCTAACTGGGTCTAAACTTAATTCAGGACCGGCTTGGTTTGTAAAAGTCGTATATTGGAGGTCGTTTTGGACAAGAACATGAAAATTCTCATTGTGGATGATTTTTCAACAATGAGACGTATCGTCAAAAACCTGCTGCGTGATCTTGGTTTCACCAACACTCAGGAGGCAGACGATGGCACAACAGCGTTGCCGATGCTGCAGAATGGCGACTTCGATTTTCTGGTCACCGACTGGAACATGCCAGGGATGACAGGCCTGGATCTTCTCAAGCATGTGCGGGAAGACGAGCGCCTTAAAACTCTGCCAGTTCTGATGGTGACTGCGGAAGCCAAGCGCGATCAGATCGTTGCAGCGGCACAGGCAGGCGTGAACGGATACGTCGTTAAGCCCTTCACCGCGGCAGTACTTAAAGAAAAAATCGATAAGATTTTTGAACGCGTCGAAGGCTGATTAAAGGTAGCGCCATGGTGGATGTAAACCTGGACAATAAGGACAACCAGGTCGGCTCGGAGATACGCTCGCTTGCGGAGAATATGCTCGAACAGCTCGAGCAGGGAGATCTCGGTAAAGCAGTTGCTCTGGTAAACGACCTCAATCAGTTGCGTGATCGCACACTGTATAACGAGATCGGACGATTGACCCGTGCCTTGCATGAGTCGATCAAGAATCTGAATGTCGATACGGTTGGCGCCGCTTCTGATATTACCGAGACAACCGATAAGCTGACGTACGTTCTTGAAATGACGGATAAGTCAGCCAATCGCACGATGGATATCGCCGATGCCGGCGGCCCTTTGGCGGGCGCTATGGGCGATCGGGCAGCGGAACTTTCTGCTCGCTGGAAACGATTTATGAAACGCGAAATGAATACCTCCGAATTTCGCGAACTCAGTCGTGATATTGATGAATATCTTTCCAGCAGCGTTAAAGATTCGTCGGAAATAAAGAAACAGTTTTCTGAAATTGTTCTGGCTCAGGACTTTCAGGATTTGACCGGGCAGGTCATTCATAAAGTGATCAATCTGATTCGCGATGTGGAAGGACGCCTGGTCACACTGGTCTCGATGGCAGGGCAGGTTGATCAGATCACTGGCATCAACCATGAGTTTGAACAAAGCACGCCGGCGCCTGATAAAGGCCCGGATATTAACCCTGAAGGTCCACAGACCGATAGCAAAGCCGATGGTGTAGTGAGTAGCCAGGATGATGTCGATGATCTGTTGTCGAGCTTAGGGTTCTAGAGGAGCGGTTGAATGAGTTTCGATGCTGATGAAGAGATTCTCCAGGACTTTCTCGTAGAGGCGGGAGAAATCCTGGAACTGCTGTCAGAGCAGCTGGTGGATCTGGAAAACAGTCCAGACGATAAGGATCTCCTGAACGCAATCTTCCGTGGTTTTCATACGGTAAAAGGCGGTGCTGGCTTTTTGCAGTTGAACCCTCTGGTGGATTGCTGCCATGCGGCCGAGAACGTGTTCGATACGCTTCGTAATGGCAAACGATCGGTGAATGCAGACCTGATGGATGTGGTTCTCAGTGCTCTGGATACCGTTAATGAAATGTTTGACTGTGTGCGTTCTGGTGAAATGCCGGAGCCCGCAGAGCAGAGCTTGCTGGATAATTTGCATCATCTGGCATTGCCTGAGGACGAAGCCCCAGCAGTTGAAGCTGCTGCGGTGGAAGAATCAGCAGTCGAAGAAGCTGAAGCGCCTTCTGCAGAAGGCGCTTCAGCGGATGCGGACAACGGCGACATCACCGATGATGAATTTGAGCAATTGCTTGATGCGTTAGATGAAAAATCTGACGCTGCGTCTGCTGCTGCTACGGAGGCCCCTGCTGCCGCACAGAATACTGGTGATGATGACAACCTTTTTGGTGGGGATGATCTGTTCGACACAGACAGTGGACCTGTTGCAACAGCGTCAGACGATGAAATCACAGAAGATGAATTTGAAGCTCTGCTGGATCAGATTCATGGAAAAGGTAAGCCCGTCGATTCGTCTTCGTCGAATAAGCCAGAAGCTCCGGCACCTGATGAACCAGAAAAAACAGCTACTCCAGAGTCGCCTGCTGCGTCAGCGCCATCGGCGGGGGGCGGTGACAGCGATCTGATTACTGATTCTGAATTTGAAGAATTGCTTGATCGCTTACACGGAAAAGGCAAGCCCGGTGCAACAGACATAACGGCACCACAGGGCTCATCTGCGGCAGTAGCTAAACCTCCTGCCGCGAAAGCGCCAGAAGAAACGGCTGTCAAAAAGCCTGAAGCAGCAACGCCGAAGCCAGCAGCCACACCGGCCGCTAAGCCTGAGGCGGCTAAATCTGCCGCTCCTGCCGCGTCCTCTGCACCCAAAGCGAAGCCGGACGCTCGCAAGAACGAAAAAGAGGCCATGGCCGAGGCGACTGTCCGTGTTGATACTAAGCGCCTCGATGACATCATGAACATGGTGGGTGAGCTCGTACTGGTGCGTAACCGTCTGGTTCGCCTGGGACTTAAGAGCAGCGATGAATCCATGGCGAAAGCCGTCGCTAATCTGGATGTAGTGACTGGCGATTTGCAGTCGTCCGTGATGAAGACGCGGATGCAACCGATCAAGAAAGTCTTTGGTCGCTTCCCTAGAGTGGTACGGGATCTGGCCCGACAGTTAAAGAAAGAAATTAATCTTGAGCTGCGCGGCGAAGAAACGGACCTGGACAAAAATCTGGTAGAAGCGCTCGCAGATCCACTGGTTCACCTTGTACGTAACTCGGTAGACCACGGCGTTGAGCAACCAGATGTGCGCGAAGCCAGTGGCAAAAGTCGCGTGGGTACGGTCATTCTCTCAGCAGAGCAGGAAGGCGATCATATTCTGCTACGGATTCAGGATGACGGTGCCGGTATGGATGCTGATGTCCTGAGACGCAAGGCGGTAGAAAAAGGTGTTATGGATCAGGATGCCGCAGACCGCCTGACAGACAATGAATGTTTTAATCTCATTTTCGCGCCGGGTTTTTCCACTAAAGAACAGATATCCGATGTTTCTGGCCGTGGCGTGGGAATGGATGTTGTTAAGACAAAAATCACACAGCTCAACGGTACGATATCGATTGACTCGTTCAAGGGTGAAGGTACAACGATCAGTATTAAAGTGCCTTTAACGCTCGCGATTATGCCGACGCTGATGGTGATGCTGAAAGATCAGGCGTTTGCCTTCCCACTTGTGAACGTAAATGAGATTTTCCACCTGGATCTTACTCAGACCAATGTCGTCGATGGGCAGGAAGTTGTGGTTGTGCGTGAACGTGCTATTCCGCTGTTTCATCTCAAGCGTTGGTTGGTGAAAGGCGAGCAGTTTGCGAAAGCCGACGAGTCCGCTCATGTGGTAGTGGTTTCGGTAGGTACGAACAAAGTCGGCTTTGTCGTTGATCAGTTAATTGGTCAGGAAGAAGTGGTTATTAAGCCACTCGGGAAAATGCTCCACGGTACCGCCGGGATGGCTGGAGCAACCATTACAGGTGATGGCCGCATTGCGTTGATCCTTGATATTCCAAGCATGCTGACGCGTTATGCGACTCGACAATCGAGCGCGGCCTGACACAGGAAGTATTATGGCTTTAAAAGTACTGGTGGTGGATGATTCAGGTTTTTTCCGCCGCCGGGTGACAGATATTATCAATGCCGATCCTCGTCTGGAGGTCATTGGCGTTGCTGAAAACGGACTTCAGGCCATTGAGCTGAATGACAAACTCAAACCTGACGTAATCACCATGGATTACGAGATGCCTGTCATGGATGGCATCACCGCAGTACGAAAAATAATGGCATCGACCCCGGTGCCAGTTCTGATGTTTTCGTCATTGACCTTTGAAGGTGCCCGGGTAACGCTGGATGCCCTGGACGCTGGGGCCGTCGATTTTTTGCCGAAGAATTTCGATGCTATTGCCCGCAACGCAGCCTCTATCCGTAAGTTACTTGCCGAAAAAATTATTGCCGTAGCGAGGGGGCAACTGAAGGGTACAGCGCAGGTTTCAACCTCCCTATCTCAACCTTCACAAAAAAAGACGCCCACTGCGGCAGGGGCGAACGAGCCGGTGCCGCGTCATCTTGAACTGGTGGTCATTGGTACGTCCACCGGTGGCCCTGCTGCTCTGCAGAATATTTTCAAGAGTTTGCCCGCAGGATTTAACAAGCCCATTATTATCGTGCAGCACATGCCTGCTTCGTTCACCGCAGCGTTTGCTGAGCGGCTGAATAATCTCAGTGCGTTAAGTGTCAAAGAGGCAGAAGAGGGTGATATTTTAAAACCGGGTCACGTTTATGTTGCACCTGGGGGCAAGCAGCTGATCGTTGATAAACGCCACGGTGGATCGATTCATATTCTGGAAAGTGACGAGCGGGTAAGCTATCGGCCGAGTGTCGATATTGCTCTTGCTTCTGCAGCAAAACATTACGGTAGTAAGGCGTTAGGCATTGTCTTGACGGGGATGGGAGCAGATGGACGTGAAGGAGCCCGGTTACTCAAACAGTCGGGTGGTCACTTGTGGGCTCAGGATGAACAGAGCTGTGTTATTTATGGAATGCCGATGGCTGTGATCAATGCAGGGTTAGCTGATCGTGTCCTTCCACTTAATGATGTTAGTAAGTTCATGAGTCAGCTCTGACTCTGTCTGGACCTCCACTCAAACGGCAGGCTTTTGCCGCTTCTTTCTGTGCTATGCATAATCTGGGTTGTGCTCATTAGCTCATTGCCTGACAACCCACCGTTGCAGGTGAACTTCTGACCGTAAATACCAGTTTATTTTAAAACTGACATGATATTTGCTTAGTTTCTGGTAGGGCATTGAGATTCATGCGATAAGCAGACGTTCTGCTTTGAGCGGAGAGGAATACTATTGTGAAAATCTGGTCGATATCCAATCAGAAAGGTGGGGTGGGTAAAACGACATCGGTAGTTTCTCTGGGTGGGCTGTTGGCTGACCAGGGGCACCGTGTGCTTCTGGTAGACCTCGACCCCCATGGTTCTCTGACCAGTTACTTTGGCCAGGACCCGGACGGTCTTGAAAGAAGTCTGTATCACTTATTCTTTGAGCAACGCTGGCGCAATGTGGATTACATCCGCGATACATTGAAGGCAACCAGCTTGCCGAATGTTTCTATGCTTCCTGCGACAACCTCCCTTGCCACTCTTGAGCGGCAGGTAAGTGGTCAGGACGGTATGGGGCTGGTACTCGCGAGGAGCCTGGCGCAGCTCTGGGATGATTATGACTATGCATTGCTGGATACTCCGCCTATTCTGGGAGTCCTGTTAGTCAACGCCCTTGCTGCCTGTCAGCAGCTGGTTATCCCAACACAGACTGAACACCTGGCGCTCAAAGGTCTGGAGCGAATGGTGCATACCCTTAAAATGGTCATGAAGTCACAAAAGCGTGAGCTGCCATATACAATCGTTCCGACGCTGTTCGATCGGCGTACATCCGCTTCATTAACCAGCCTTAAAGAAATGCGACGTACCTATCAGGGAGCGTTATGGGACGAAGCAATTCCAGTGGATACCCGGTTGCGTGATGCCAGTCATGAGGGAATATTTCCCCACCAGTTAGATCCGAATACTCGTGGCGTCCGGGCGTATCGCCATCTGCTTGCCCAATTAAGTGGAGAGAAACGCTGAAATGTCGGGGAATACGGATGTCTTGATGGGGTACTTTGACAGTCTGTTGACGACAGTCGATGAGGACCCGAGAAAAGCCATCGTCAGCGACCTGCTCGCTGGCGCTGCGGCACAGGCGCCTGAGGAAGAGTACAAACCGGTCGCGACCGATACCATTGCTTTGGGAATGCGGGTTATTGCATTAAAGCCACCGCTGAAAATGAATGCAGTAGCGATCAACCGCATTACCGCTTTGCGGTTGCTGCATGTCGTTCAGACGATTCCCCCCAGCCGGCTGAAACTTCACGTCCTGTCGTGTTGCGCAGGTGTCCTCGATGTCTGAAAGCCAGCTGACGGACGACAAAGTCACTGCGCAGGAAGCCAGTACTCTTACTAAAGAGAATCAGGTTGATGGTGTTCTCCAGAACTATCTCGACCAACTTCTGATTGTCGCTACAGAAGTATCAGTGGTGACTGAGACCCCAGTTGTGACTGAAACGGCAGCTGCACCAGAGCCTGTGGTGGTGAACGATGTCGATACATCGGAGATTACCGGGACGCTGATGGAAGAAGCGTCACTTTCGCTTCAGCCGGAGGTAGTCACAGATGAAATTCAGGACTGGGACCCTTACGCCCTTGATCCAGAAGTTAAGGTTGAAGAGGCATCCCCAGAGGCAAATATTGTTTCGCAGGAGCTACAGACCAGCGTCACCGTAGAAGACGAGATCGCCACCGTTACGAAAGATAAAAAGAAGTTGCTGTGGGATTCGAGTCAGGGTGTCGAGTGTCTGTTGTTCAGTGTTGCTGGTTTAAAGCTCGCGATTCCTCTTTCCCAGTTGGGGGGCGTGTACCCAGCTGAAAACATGAAAGTAACGCCACTGTTTGGTCAATCCGACTGGTCTCTGGGGGTATGGCAGAGCGATACCGACAAATTGACGATCGTCGACAGCGCCAGATTGATTATGCCAGAGCGCGGCATATCTTTACGTGAATCTGGATACGAATACCTCATTCAGCTGGATCGTACGCCTTGGGCGCTCGCTTGCGAAGGTATTTGCGACACTATTACACTGGTTTCTGAGTCAATTAAATGGCGCGGAGACGCAAGCAAACGCCCTTGGCTGGCGGGCACTGTCATTTCAGAGATGTGTGCTTTGCTGGATGTACCCAGCCTGGTCGATCTTCTTGAGTCTCACTTGAAGTCGAGGCAAGGCTGAACCCCTGAAAAGCCGCTGTAAACCAGCGCTTTACCCGGCTTTGGGCTCTCTTTTTTTAAGTTACAAATTTTCCTTCATTTCGGCTGGTACACTTTGTGCTCTGATCTATAGTTAAGAAAGGTTTGTAGTGTTTTTGACACTGTCAGGCATCGGCCTTTCTTAGCGAGGATGTTTTATGTCAGCAATTGCCGCTAAAAGTGCGGAAGATCCGGTACTCCAATGGGTAACCTTCCGGCTTGAAAACGAGAGTTACGGTATTAACGTGATGCAGGTTCAGGAAGTACTGCGTTATACCGAAATAGCACCAGTACCCGGGGCGCCACCTTATGTACTGGGCATCATTAACCTGCGGGGTAATGTCGTCACTGTGATCGACACCCGACAGCGTTTTGGCTTGCCGACATCGGACACCACAGACCAGACTCGTATCGTCATTATCGAGGCAGAGAATCAGGTCGTGGGCATTCTCGTGGATGCGGTGGCTGAGGTGGTTTATCTACGTCAGTCAGAAATCGAAACCACTCCGAATGTCGGCAATGAAGAAAGCGCCAAGTTTATTCAGGGTGTCTGCCATAAGAACGATGAACTTCTTATTCTGGTGGATCTTGAAAAACTGATGACAGATGAGGAGTGGACAGAACTTCACGGTCTATAGGGGTCTGTCATGCTAACACTGACGCTGGTTCATTGGTTACTCATCGGAAATTTCACTGTTTTGCTGGCAGCGGCAGGATTTATCGTCGCGCTGCGTAAACAGCAAAGCAGGGAGACACAGCAGCTGGAGGACAAAATCCTCCAGCTGCAGCAGGGGCAGGAGGCCATCAGCAAAAGTGCAATTGGTCTCGGCCGTCGGATGAAGCAGGTGGAGGCGAAAGCGGCAGCGGCAGACAAGCGTCCCGCAGCAGCCCCAGATGCACGTTTTGAACAGGCCTCCCGTCTTGCCGGTATGGGCGCGTCAGCGGATGATCTTATCGACTCCCTCGGAGTGGCGAGAGCAGAAGCCGAATTGCTTGTATCTATGCGGCAGAGTGCAAGCGCCTGATGGTTGAGACCTCGCTAACACTTCAGCGGATTTTCACATTTAATATGTGAACCGGTTACGAATCTCAACGTGAAAGGCCACGCCGCCTCAGAAAGCTCTTCTATACTTACTGATACTGCCTTTTTGATGAACAGAAAGGTGTTAGCGTCAGCGAGGAGGGGTATCGATGAAATACCTGCTATCGACGATCATGGCTGTGGCACTTGTAGCTGTGACGGATCAACCTGCTGTACACGAGTATGACAGATCGGTTCAATGGCACGCACAGGTCCTGAAGAACACGATGTTTTCTGAGCACACTCCGGGATTCAATGACCTGTATATGATTGAGACGCCTGACAAGGGCCGTCAGATCGTCATCTACTGCAACCCATCGTATTGCTACAAACTCCGGGGTCACCACCTGACTGCATAACTGTCGACTGCTTGCTTATCAGTCTCTGAACAGTCAGGTACTGCCCCCTTGCTCTTATGCGCCCGCTGCGAACAGAGCGATCACGCAGGCCAGACCAGCGGCCCACACGAGTGTGCGTAATGCAGCCAGATTTGCCAGATACATTGCACCGTACACGATACGGATACCAATAAACGCAATCGCCAGAGTATTGATGTAATCTTGTTCTGCACCGGTCAGGTGAGCAATGATCACGGCAGCAGCGAACATCGGGAACGCTTCGAAGCTATTCAGCTGAGCCCAGTGGGCACGTTTGCGGAAACCTTCCTGTTTTTCAAGAAACTCGCGCGGCGAGTAGTTGTTGTAACGTCCACCGCTGAATTTAGCGATACCTGTAAAAAGGAATGGCATCAGTGCGGCTGCCAGCACGCACCAGTAGGCGAGAGTCATAGTATTTCCTTGTTCTGATAAAAATTGGCTCTCAACGGGCGTGCTCTCTATGTATTAGCAAGCCTTAGTCTGAAGCCGCGACAGGGCAATCCTGAAGACTGTCTTCAGGCGCTTCCGGGTCAAAACAGTAGCCACCGAGTGGAGAAGCGACAAGGTCATTTGCGGCAGAGAAGCCGTGTCGCACCGATTCCCGTCGAGGTTTGGCGTTTATGCCCTGTATCTCCTCGTAGGCTGTCCAGATTTCCTGATGAACAGATTCAGCAGACGCAGCATAGCGGGTGACTTCTCTATCAGCCTGATCAAGGATGTCGGGGAAATAGTGAAGAGCAGTACCTGTGAGTACACCGCTGATTATAATACCGGCAGTGGTCTGCAAGGTTGAAAAGCCTGCAGAGGCACGGAGTGAAAAGTGCACGATGGCTGTCCCTGATGTGAAGTGGTTATGATTCCAGTTCACCGACCTTAACGGATCTCTCTCAGGTGGCCAATGGCACATGCAGGCCGGAGCGCCCGCATGTCGCATTAGTCAGTTTAGCGATAGCTGATACCCAGGCGATCATAGAGAAAACCGACCACCCAGGCGGGGCCAATCAGTAAGAACTGAATGTCTTTGAAAAACGACGGTTTTTTACCCTCTATGTGGTGCCCGACGAACTGCATAATCCAGAGAATCACAAAGGCAATAACACTGGTCAGCCAGAGCGGTGTGTCTGTCATTTGTTCATAGACGACCGGAAACAGAAGGCAAAGCAGGGTAAATACTCCAAGTCCTTTTGCCAGTGGTTTAGACAGTCTTACATAGAAAGTCATAGTGACCACTGCGCCCAGGACTGCCCAGTTAACCAGTGGTATAGCTGCCAGCCAGTCAGGCTGCGGAATTTCCCATAACAGGGCAAAAATCACCAGATAGATCAGGGGTACACAGAACCAGTGGATCAGTTTGTTCAGTGGGTTCTGATGGCTTTCACCATACTCAGCGAACCATTGGTCAACAGTTTTACGGCTCATCGCAGTCTCCGTTTGTTGTTATTATGCTCAGTCTACGTCAGCCCTCGGGTTTTATCTTGTCATTGCAGGTCAGAGGTTTGTTCTAAGCAATCATTATGACGACAGAAAGGAAATCATCGCAGTTACGTGTGTCGGCGCACTGGCTGACCGTTCTACTTCAGGGCTTTCGCTCTCTGGGCATTTCTGCGGATAGCGTATTGCAGGAAGCGCGTATTATGCCGGGCGAATTGTCAGAGCCTGACGCGCGTATTGATCTGGAGCGCACTCTGTTGTTCTGGAAAGCCGCCGCAGCAGCGACAGATCAGCCGTTAGGCCTGCGGTTAGGCGAGTACCTTACGCCACTGCATTTTCCTCTATTGGCGATGAACCTGATGCATAGCCGGAGTTTGCTGGAGGCATTAGGCATGGCAGAGCGTTATTCGTCGGTCATCAGTGAAGGCGGACGTTTTTCTCTCAATCAGGATAACGGCCAGATGCATGTGATCTATCTGCCGGGCGACAGGTCGTTCAGTCGTGATCAGATAGACACCGTACTCCTGTTACTCAAGAAGTTCGGCGAGTGGCTTTACTGCCGCCCGGTACCGCCGGTCAAAGTGCTGCTGGGTTTTACCGTCGACGAGGCGGAGGTTGAAGAATACGAACGTGCTTACGGTTGTATTCCGGAATTCGGAGCAGATAAACATGCCCTGGTCTACGACGTTGCATGGTTTCAGAAGCCACTGCCTGGTGGTGAACCAGCACTCGCCGGTATGCATCAGCAATTGCTGGATGCCCAGTTAAAGCGAATTCAGCAACCTGAAGTGAGAATCCGAGTGGAGCGTTGCCTACAGGAGGCTGTGCATCTTGCCACTGACCGTGAGGAAGTTGCCTCACGCTTATATATGAGCGTCAGTACGCTACAGCGTCGCCTCGTTGAAGCCGGAACCAATTTTCAACAGTTACTGGATGCCGAACGTGAGCGTCGGGCGACGCAGTTGCTTAGGGGAACAGACGTACCGATTGCCGACATCAGTGCTCTGCTGGGCTTTGCCGACGGCAGCGCCTTCAGCAAAGCGTTTAAACGCTGGCAGGGGATGACTCCCCTGCAGTATCGTCGTAGTGACTGACTTCTGTTTTGAAATTACAGAGCATCCAACGCTGCGATCAGGTCGTCGTGATGGGTTTTAGTTTTGACTTTTTCCATGATGTGGACGAGCTTGCCGTCTTCATCAATGATGAAGGTAATACGATGAACGCCCATAAACTCGCGCCCCATAAACTTTTTCATGGCCCACACGCCGTACTTCTCAGCGATGGCGTGATCTTCATCTGAAAGCAGGTCGAAATTCAGCTCATCGCGATCAATGAACTTCTGCAGGCGCTTCGGAGCGTCCGGGCTAAGACCCAGAACAACCACATTACGGTCGTCCAGCTCTTTCTGGGTATCGCGCAGACCACAAGCCTGAACGGTACAGCCTGGTGTCATAGCTTTCGGGTAAAAATAGAGTACGACTTTTTTACCTTTAAGGTCGCTGAGGGCAACCTCTTCTTCGCGTTGATTCAGGGTGGTGAAGTCTGGAGCTGGTTGACCCAGTTCTGGGAAGTCGAGTGCCATAGTGTCCTCTGTATAAAAAGTGTATAAGAATTTATAAAGGCTACCGGAAGGCGGCGATTGAATGCAAGACTCTGAACTATTGAAGTTTCAGGGCCGACTTCGGTATACAGCAGCAGGGCAGAATTTCATCATCATCAATCCATGCCATAGGCTCTTCAATATAGTGAACATCGCCTTCAACTAAGCGCACCCGGCAACTGCCACAGTAGCCTTCGCGGCATTGATATTCGATATGAATATCCTGAGCTTCGAGAGATTCCAGCAAGGTGTTTGCGTGCTGGAAACGTGCGTTACGACCGTCCGCGAATGCCACTTCAAAGATAGGTTTTTCCATGCCTTCAAAGATGGTCTGCGGCGTTGGCTCAGGAGATTCTGCGAGCAGATCAAACAGGTCACCCTGCTCGAGTACGGTATCTTCTTTGGGGAGCGATCTGGTAGTGGCGGGAAGGGGCAGTTCGCCCAGATCCATTTCCAGCTGAGTGGTGCTGCCACCGGTCAGTTCCATTTCGGTCTGGGCGTCAGAATAAAATGTTCTCGAACTGGCCCAGCGACGGCGGCCGATACGGGCCGCCCTGCGTGCGTTGGTCATGGAATCAGGGATTACAGGTCAAAGTCACCGAAGTCTGCAGTATCAACTTCACTGTCAATCGCACCTACCAGGTAAGAGCTGATTTCAGCTTCCTGTGGTGCCACCTGAACGTTATCACTGTTCAGCCAGGCGTTGATCCACGGGAGTGGGTTGTTACGCACTTCAAAGATCGGGTCGAAGCCGAGAGCGCCGATACGCTGGTTGGTAATGTATTCAACGTACTGGCTCAGGATGTCTTTGTTCAGACCGATCATTGAACCGTCTTTAAACAGGTAGTCGGCCCATTCCTTTTCCTGCTCGGCTGCTTCGTGGAAGATGCCAATGACGTCATCGCGGCACTCTTCAGCGATTTGTGCGAACTCGGCATCGTCTTTACCGCGCGCCATGATTTGCAGCATGTGCTGAGTACCGGTCAGGTGCAGGGCCTCATCACGTGCGATCAATTTAATGATTTTCGCGTTGCCTTCCATTTTCGCACGTTCGGCAAACGCGAATGAGCAGGCAAAGCTGACATAGAAACGAATCGCTTCGAGTACGTTCACCGAAACCATTGTCAGGTACAAACGGCGCTTCAGCTCGTGCAGGTTCACATCAATGGTTTCACCATTCACTGTGTGCTTGCCTTCGCCGAGCTGCTGATAGTAGTTACTCAGTTCGATAAAGTCGTCGTAGTACTTGGTTACCGAAATTGCACGGCGGACGATGTATTCGTTTTTGGTGATGTCATCGAAGACAACAGCCGGATTCGGGACAATATTCCGCACGATGTGCGTGTAAGATCGGCTGTGGATAGTCTCACTGAAAGACCAGGTTTCAATCCAGGTTTCGAGTTCTGGCAGAGAGACCACAGGCAGTAAAGCGACGTTTGGAGAACGGCCCTGAACGGAATCCAGCAGTGTCTGATACTTCAGATTAGAGACGAAGATATGCTTCTCGTGCTCCGGAAGATCCATAAAATCTTTGCGATCGTTGGTCAGGTCGACTTCTTCCGGGCGCCAGAAAAAGGACAGCTGCTTTTCGATCAGGTTTTCAAAGATCTTATGCTTCTGCTGGTCGTAACGTGCAACGTTGACGGGCTCGCCGAAAAACATCGGCTGCTCAAAAGTATCAAACTCGTTACGGTTAAAAGTTGTGTAAGCCATTCGCTGTTTTAGTCTCGTGCTATGGGCGCAGCCCCATAGCCGCGCCCCTTAATAAATCAGATTTTACACGCACCACCGGCGCAATCGTCGTCTTCTTGTACAGCTTCTTTCTGCGGGTCTTCCATACCGTCACGGGTGTTGTGGTAGTACAGTGTTTTCACACCGTTACGGTATGCGGTCAGCAGGTCTTTCAGCAGTTGCTGCATCGGTACTTTGTTGCCTGGGAAGCGGGACGGGTCATAGTTTGTATTCGCCGAGATCGCCTGGTCGACAAACTTCTGCATGATACCGACCAGCTGCAGATAACCCTGGTTGTCCGGGATCTGCCACAGGAGTTCGTAGTTTTTCTTCAGGTTCTCATAATCAGGCACAACCTGCTTGAGGATACCGTCTTTGCTCTGCTTAACGCTGATGTAACCACGTGGCGGCTCAATACCGTTGGTCGCGTTACTGATCTGCGATGATGTTTCGGATGGCATCAGGGCTGTCAGTGTTGAGTTACGCAGGCCGGTATCGACGATGTCTATGCGCAGTGTTTCCCAGTCGTACTGAAGAGGTTCTTCACAGAACTTGTCGACATCTTTCTTGTAAGAGTCGATTGGGAGAATCCCCTGAGCATAAGTCGTGTCGCTGAACGCTTCACACGCGCCTTGCTCTTTCGCCAGCTGGTTCGATGCGCGCAGCAACCAGTATTGAATCGCTTCAAAGGCGCGATGAGTCAGGCCGTTGGCTGAACCGTCTGAGTACTTAACACCATTCTTCGCTAAGAAGTAGGCGAAGTTAATCACGCCAACACCCAGAGTGCGGCGTGCAAGGCTGGCGCGCTGAGCTGCAGGTACTGGATAGTCCTGATAGCTGAGCAGGCTGTCGAGCGCACGCACGATAAGATCAGAAAGATCTTCAAGTTCGTTCAGGTCGTCGATCTTGCCCAGGTTAAACGCGGCGAGAGTACACAGGGCGATTTCGCCACTCTCGTCGTTAATGTCGTTCAGCGGCTTGGTTGGCAGTGCAATCTCGAGACAGAGATTTGACTGACGCACTGGCGCTTTCTTCGGATTGAACGGGCTGTGGGTATTACAGTGGTCCACATTCTGAATGTAGATACGGCCGGTACTTGCACGTTCCTGCATCATCATTGAGAAAAGGTCGACCGCCTTGATGGTCTTTTTGCGGATGCTGTCATCAGCTTCGTACTTGGTGTAGAGCTGCTCAAACAGTTCCTGGTCCTCAAAGAAGGCGTCGTAAAGCCCAGGAACATCACTCGGTGAAAACAGGGTGATGTTGCCATTCTTGATCATGCGTTCGTACATCAGCTTGTTCAGTTGAACGCCGTAATCGAGGTGACGCACGCGGTTTTCTTCAACGCCGCGGTTATTCTTCAGAACCAGCAGGTTCTCAACCTCGTAATGCCAGATCGGGTAGAACAGAGTCGCTGCTCCGCCACGCACACCACCTTGAGAACAAGACTTAACTGCCGTCTGGAAGTGCTTGTAGAACGGAATACAACCGGTGTGAAATGCTTCGCCGCCACGGATCGGGCTGCCAAGTGCACGGATGCGCCCGCCATTGATGCCAATACCCGCACGTTGTGAAACGTACTTAACGATGGCACCGGCTGTTGCGTTGATGGAATCCAGACTGTCGCCGGCTTCGATCAGTACACACGAGCTGAACTGACGGGTCGGGGTGCGCACACCGGCCATGATAGGTGTCGGCAAAGAAAGCTTGAACGTAGAGACGGCATCGTAAAAACGCTTGATGTAGTCGAGACGGCGCTCTTTATCGTACGACGAGAACAGACATGCAGCGATCAGGACATACAGGAACTGAGCACTTTCGTAGACTTTGCCCGTTACACGGTTCTGGACAAGGTATTTCCCTTCAAGCTGCTTTACTGCGGCGTAGCTGAAGTTCATGTCGCGTGAATGATCGATGAATGCGTCCATCGCCGCGAATTCTTCTTCGGTGTAGTCCTCAAGCAAATGCTTGTCGTAACGCTCGCCTTCAACCATCGCTTTCACATGATCAAGGAGCGCTGGTGGCTCAAAGCGGCCGTAGGATTTCTTACGCAGGTGGAAAATGTTCAGGCGAGCGGCCAGATACTGGTAATCAGGGGCTTCTTCTGAAATCAGGTCGGCCGCGGCTTTGATCAGGGTTTCATGAATTTCTGAGGTCTGGATGCCATCGAAAAACTGAAGATGAGCACGCAGCTCAACTTCTGACACAGATACCTTCTCCAGCCCTTCTGCAGCCCAGGTGACAACTTTGTGGATCTTATCGAGATCAATCGGTTCCTGACTGCCGTCGCGTTTGGTGACTCTGAGGGTAGCGTTCATGTTTTCTGTGCCTGTATTCAAGGGGAATCTACTCCATCTTTCCCTGACGGCGCCGGTGTCTTAATGCTTGACATTCCGGTTGTTTTAACTGCGGAAGCGCGCTAAGTCTCTGACGTCATGTAGGTTTTTTACTTCGCCACAAGATAATGCGCCCAGTGGGTGAATTCAACCCCATATCTTGTGTTGTTTCGGCACTATTGGACAGCTCGTATTGTGGATAAGTTGTGCGTATGTGGTGGACATGAAGGGGGTAACCGACGCCAGCCCAGTCACCGCCTGATGGGCGACTTTTCTGAGTGCTAAAACGGCCGTTCTGATATAAATGTCGACTGTTACTGTGCAACAAAGCGTAACAGCGTCTAAAGTTATCTATAGTTAAGATAGTGGCGTTGCTGTGGCTGTTTCAGCTGAGCACAGGTTCCCAGAGTGGAACATTCGATTGTTAGGAATGGTAGGTCTTCATGTTAAAGCACGAAAATACACAGAGCCCCGAGGAAAACTGGCGAATCCTGATCGTTGAGGACGATGAGCGACTCGCTGCCCTGACCAAGGATTACCTGGAAAGCAATGGCCTGATTGTGACAGTAGAGGGCGATGGTAGCCGTGCTATTGACCGTATCAAGTCGGAGCAGCCTGATCTGGTCGTGCTGGATCTGATGTTGCCAGGCGAAGACGGCCTGGCAGTGTGTCGTATTGTTCGCCCGCATTATAAAGGGCCGATTCTGATGTTAACGGCACGGACTGAAGACCTTGACCAGGTTCTGGGTCTTGAAATGGGTGCTGACGATTACGTCGCTAAGCCTGTCCGCCCACGTGTTCTTCTGGCCCGTATTCGCGCGCTGTTGCGCCGCGTTGGCGACGGCGTAGAGGAAGTGGAAGAAGAAGGCAGCTCATCATCGCGTCTGACGTTCGGTAACCTGGTTGTCGACAGTTCGATGCGTGAAGCCTGGCTGGAAGGTGAGAGTATCGACCTGACCAGTGCCGAATTTGATCTGTTGTGGCTGCTCAGTAGTAACGCCGGACGGGTTCTGACCCGTGAAGAAATTTTTAACCAGTTACGTGGCATTGAATATGACGGCCAGGATCGTTCCATCGATGTGCGTGTCTCGCGGATTCGTCCGAAGGTGGGTGATGATCCAATGAACCCTAAGCGTATTAAGACGGTACGTAGCAAAGGCTATCTGTTCGTCAAAGAGCTCTGACCCGTTACAGGAGTAAACGGCTATTTTTATTCGGGTATATTTCGGGCTCCTTGGTGCTCTTCTGGCGGTGGCAGTACTGTGCTCAGCCGCCTTGCAGCTCGTTAACCTAGTGCGTTCTGCACAGTTCTACGAAGAAGTCTCCCGCGGCAGTCTGTATCTGATCGGTGAGCGCCTCGCATCGGATGAGGGGGCGTTGCCGCGTCTTGAAGCGGCGTTTGATGCGTCTATTGCGATTCGTCCTGAAGATGATGGGCCAGAGGATGAGTATGAGCGCTCGCGCTTACTGCGTGGCCAGGTCATCGTTACTGTTTCGCCGGATGGCAAAACAGCCTCTATGCGCAGCATGATGCCTGATGGACAGTGGTTGTATGTCGACTTTAATAAGCTTTCTGAGCTTCAGGTCAGGGCCACCGCTCGCCTGTTAGTCGAACTATGGCAACGCAGCGGAGAGGCAATCGATAGCTTCCTGGCGGATGTGCAGAGCCACTTCGGTTACCCTCTGTCCGTGGTGAATATCGCCGATCTGGAAATATCGGCAACCGATCTTGCACGTATGCAGTATGGTGATGTATTGGTGCAGCTTGCCGTCGATGGTGCCGGTGCGGATGCTTACATACAAATCCCTGGGGCTGAGCAGGTGGTCCGTCTCGGTCCGGTTGAAAAATTCAATCCATATTCTTTCAGAGCTGTTTTCGTTATTGGCACTATCGGTGTTTTACTGATTGGCCTTGGCGTTTATTGGGTGGTTAACACCTTTGAAACGCGTCTGCGAAAACTTGAACAGGCGACCAGTCGTCTGTCTCAGGGACACCTGAATGCGCGAGTGAGCACTTCTGGTGAAGATGCTGTTGGTCGCCTTGGTCATTCCTTCAATAAGATGGCTGAACATATTCAGCGTCTGATCTCAATTCAGCGTGAAATGGTACGCGCTGTGTCGCATGAACTTCGCACACCTGTTGCCCGTATTCGTTTCGGGGCTCAGATTATCGAAGATTCGGTAATGGATGACCCTTTTGTATCAAAGCAGCTCGCTGGTATGGATGCCGATATTCAGGAGCTGGATGAGCTGATTGATGAAATTCTGACCTATGCACGTCTTGAAGAGGGCGGCCCGATTCTTGATTTTCAGAAGATCAACGTTGCCGAGGTCGCTAAGCAGGTGGTCGGCGAAGCCCGGCCACCCGAGCATGTTGCTGTATCCTTTGAAGGCAGTGGTCCAGAGGGTTTCCCGTTCTCTGAGGTTGAACCGAGGTACGTGCACCGGGCTATTCAGAACCTGGTCGGTAATGCAGGGCGTTATGCTAAAGGGCGCGTCAAAGTGCGATGCAGCGTAGCGGACGATATCTGTCGTGTAGATGTCGAAGATGATGGCCCTGGAATTCCGGAGGAGGACTGGGATCGTGTTTTCAGCGCGTTCGCTCGCCTGGATGACAGCCGGACCCGCGCTTCTGGTGGTTATGGCCTAGGATTATCGATTGTGCGCCGGATTATGTACTGGCATGGCGGGCGCGCGATGGTGGGGCGCAGTGATGAGCTTGGTGGTGCGCGTTTCAGTTTAATCTGGCCGCGCGTTCACACAGACTGACAACGTTATTGGCCACGACTTGCAATGCAGGACAAAATAGAGCCGTGAGTCGGTACGTTTCCAGACACTTGTAACATAACGTTACAAATAGTCACCTTCCAGCTATAGATTACTTGCTTCATACAGGTCACTATAAATGCACGTATCCTTTGGAGACGTGGTGAGAATGTTGCGACACACTGTGTCGCTTTGTTGGGCCTCCTTTGTCGAGGCCCTTTTTTTGTTTGGCCGGTTTTGTTACATCAGCTTTCCGGTTGAACTATTCCTTTCAATGTCGCAAATGAGCTTTCTGCAGCGGTCTCGATGAAGTCCTTGAGATACTGAGCTCCGGATTGCTCTTTTCGGATGGCTGCATATAGCACAGGCCAGACTCCAGCTTTACCTAACGGCCGTACGGATATCAAACCTGCATCAAGGTAGGTCTGAAGCGCCCAGTTCGGCAGGCAGGCGACGCCACGGCCGCTGGCGACGAGCTGAATCATCATCAGCGTTAATTCGGTTTCCCGCGTTGCTGAAGGCTCAATGCCATGGGGTTCAAGAAAACGTTCAAAAATATCCAGGCGTCGGCGGTCAACGGGATAGTGGATCAGGGTTTCCTCGCTCAGGTGCTCCGGACTGATCCACTCGTATTGGGCCAGGGGGTGTTGGTTAGCGATTGCAAGAACCGACTGGTATCTGAACAGCGGGATGTGCGTGACCACGGGATCGTCTGCGGGGTCTGACGTAATCACCAGATCAATGTCGCCTCGCCTGAGTGCTTCAAGTGGCTGAAAATGGAAACTGGTTGTGAGATCAATCTCGACGTCGGGCCAGTGATCGCGGAACTGGTTGATGGCTGGCATTAACCACTCAAAACAACTGTGACATTCGATCGCCATGTGGAGTCGTCCATCATGCCCCGCTTCAATCTTCTTCAGCGTTTGTTCTGTGCGTTGAATCATAGGTAAGACGTTATCAGCGAGTTGCAGTACCTCAAGGCCCGCCCGTGTGAAACGGATTGGGCGTGATTTCCGTTCGAACAAACGGGTATTAAGACGCGACTCAAGATCTTTGAGTTGATGCGACAGGGCCGACTGAGTGAGATGCAGGCGCCGGGCAGCATCGACGAGACTCCCGCTGTCTCTCAGAGCAATGAGCGTTTTCAGATGGCGTATATCAAGCATAGAGATCATTCTTGAGAATATTTCATGACAGTTTAGCGCTATCTATTAATTTATTCATATATGCCGCATTTTTACTGACATATCTGGAAGCGATTTCGTGGAGCAGTTAGTCTGGAGTTTTAGTCAGATTGGATCTCACTGTATGTCGAAGTATCTGCTTAGCTTTGATCAGGGCACAACCAGTAGTCGCGCCATATTATTTGGGCTGTCGGGTGAAGTGATTGCGCAGTCACAGGAAGAATTTGAACAGCATTTTCCGAACCCAGGTTGGGTCGAGCATGCGCCTTCAGATCTTTGGCAAACCTCTCTGAAGTGCGCGCGCGATGTTCTTAAGCAAGTGGGTGCTAAAGCCTCTGATATTGTTTCGATTGGTATTACTAATCAACGGGAGACAACGCTGATCTGGGACAGGCAGACTGGCGAACCTGTGTATCCTGCTATTGTCTGGCAAGACAGACGAACCGCGGATCTTTGTCGTCAGTGGGAAGGCCAGAAAAATGAGATATCAGCGCGCACCGGACTTTTGCTGGATCCTTATTTTTCGGCCACCAAAATCCGCTGGATACTGGACAACGTTGAGGGGGCCAGAGCGCGCGCTGAAGCGGGTGAGCTGGCGTTTGGCACGGTCGATACCTGGTTGATCTGGCAGCTGACAGGCGGGCGCTCTCACTTAACGGACGCAACCAATGCCTGTCGCACCATGCTCTATAACATCCATGAAGAGTGCTGGGATGCCGATCTGCTGTCCTTGTTTGATATCCCAGCGCCACTGCTTCCTGAGGTTCAGGACAGCGCATCAGACTTTGGCAAAACTCTGAGCGGCTGGTTAGGTGGAGCGGTTCAGATTGGCGGCGTGGCCGGTGATCAGCAGGCTGCTTTGATCGGTCAGGGTTGCTTTTCTGAGGGGATGATCAAGAGCACCTACGGGACTGGCTGCTTTATGGTGCTGAATACTGGGCGTGAGGCGGTGACATCCAAGCATCGCCTGCTGACGACAATCGCCTATAGGATCAACGGCGAAACGACCTATGCTCTCGAGGGGTCGATCTTTATGGCAGGTGCGACGATTCAGTGGATCCGGGATGGCTTGCAGCTGATTAAGGACGCCAGGGAGAGTCAGTCTCTGGCAGAGAAAACGGGTTACGAAAATCCAGTCTATATGGTTCCTGCATTCGCAGGCCTGGGAGCGCCATACTGGGATCCGGATGCGCGGGGCGCCATTTTCGGTCTCAGTCGGGATAGTGGAATCAAAGAGTTGGTTACTGCTGGGTTGCAGGCGGTCTGTTACCAGACCCGTGATCTGCTTTCTGCGATGGAAGGCGATGGTGCCAGAGCCGCTGAACTCAGAGTAGATGGCGGTATGGTGAAGAATGATTGGTTGGTTCAGTTTTTGTGCGATGTGCTCGGGGTACGGGTCACAAGGCCCCAGATTACCGAGACAACTGCATTGGGTGTCGCGTATCTCGCGGGGATTCAGTCCGGGGTCTACCAGAGCCTGGATGAAGTCGCAGGTTTGTGGCAGACGGAGCGGGTCTTTGTGCCAAAAATCTCTAAAGTGAAAAGGGACAAACTGTACGATGGCTGGAAAGATGCTGTAGGACGCTTGTGCCGCCCAGCATGACGTGGTTATAACGGAAATCAGGATGGAATCGGACCGGAATTGTTGTCCTTATGTAAAAGGCTCTGGCGGGGGGCGCCGTCACCCATTATTCTGACAGACAAGATACTTTGGGAAGCCTTTATGGGGCAGCTAAGAAAGGACATTTTACGCCGGCACAGCCTGGCTGCAGCGGGTGTTCTTCTATTCAGCATTCTTTACTACGTCGGCTTTGGTATTCAGTACGGCGCGTCGCCGAACGCTTGGTTCGGCACCATGGTATTTTTCTATCTTGTCGTCCATGGAATTACTGCCTGGTACATTTACTCGGGCAGAGCAATGGAGACTTCCGATCCCAGTATGACAATGCCAGTGATGGCGCTCGTGATTCTTTACATGTCTGGGCTAATGATTCTGGCCCCTGAACTGCGCGGAATCATGATTCTGGGTTATCTCAACATAATGCCTTTTGGTGTATTCCGCCTTTCGGGACGGGGATTCGTTGGTATTTCTCTGTTCACTGTTGTTAGTTATTCGTTAGTCATTTTTTCTACCCACTACAGCGCCAGTGAACTGCTTGTTCCAGAATTTGAAGTGGTTATCGGCGTCGCTTTGATGACGAGCCTGCTTGTATATGCATTTATCGGTCGCGAGTTCTTTATTCTGAGGAAAGCCTACGGCGAGAAAAATTCCGAGCTACGGCGCGCGCTGGCCCGTATCGAAGAACTGGCGGTCACAGATGAACTGACGGGGCTGAATAACCGGCGTTATCTGCTCAAGACTCTCGAAAAGCAGAGGGCTCTGTCTATCCGCCAAGAGATCCCGTTTGTTGTGGCCTTCATCGATATTGATTATTTCAAACGCGTCAATGATGAATACGGTCACAGGATCGGAGATCAGGTACTTGCTGAACTCGCCCATCTGCTTCGTGTATCTGTCCGGGAAATTGATCTCGCTGCTCGCTACGGCGGAGAAGAGTTTGTTCTGCTGCTGTCAGGGCTGAATCTTGAAGCTGCTTCCGGCGTTCTGGAGCGGATACGTGTTTCGGTCGAGAATCACAGATTTTCTGAGGTGGATCTGGAACAGCGGGTATCGATTGGTGGTGCTGAGTATCACCCGGATGAGGCCTCTGAGGACGTTCTTAACCGGGCTGACCGGATGCTCTATGAGGCGAAGCGCCTTGGCCGCAATCAGGTCTATCTGGAAGGCGCTCAGCAGTTATCGCTGCACTGAGCGCCACAGAGAACAGTTTCAGTCCTCTTCTTCCTGGCAGAGTAGAAACTCCAGCAGTGCTTTCTGAGCATGAAGGCGATTCTCTGCTTCGTCCCAGACGACTGCACGCGGATCTTCCATGACTTCATCAGTCACTTCTTCACCGCGGTGCGCGGGCAAACAATGCATGAAAATCACGTCGCTCGCTGCTTTGTCCAGCAAAGCAGGAGAAACCTGAAATGCCTGGAATTTGCGAATGCGTTCTTCCTGCTCTTCTTCCTGACCCATTGACGCCCACACGTCAGTCACGACGAGGTTCGCGCCTGCGACAGCTTCTTCAGGGGTTTTGAACAGCTGAATACGGTCACCGCCTTCGCTGACGATGCGGGCATCAGGTTCGAAGCCTTCTGGCGTGGCAATACGCAGATTGAATCCGAATTGTACCGCCGCCTTGATGTAGGAGTGGCACATATTATTGCCATCGCCAATCCAGGCCACTGTTTTGCCCGCGATAGAACCGCGATGCTCAACATAGGTCTGCATGTCGGCGAGCAGCTGACAGGGGTGAAAATCGTCTGTCAGGGCGTTGATGACGGGTACAGAAGAGTAGGCAGCGAAGCGTTCGATAATGTCATGATCAAAAGTACGGATCATGACAACATCAACCATACGCGAGAGTACACGTGCAGAGTCTTCGACGGGCTCGCCACGACCTAACTGGGTATCGCGTGGCGACAGGAAGATCGCGCTGCCACCGAGCTGGCTCATGCCAGCTTCAAAAGATACTCGGGTACGGGTGGATGATTTCTCGAAGATCATCCCCAGTACTCTGTTCTTCAGCGGCTCGTAGATTTCTCCTGCTCGCTGCTTCTTTTTGAGCTCGATAGCCCGTTCAATTATCCAGTTGAGCTCATCCGGAGAGGTGTCCGAGAGCGTCAGAAAGTGTCTCACTGTCTTTTCCATTGGGTCATTCATTGAGTTCATGGATCAGCTCCATAACTCCCTCTACGATCAGGTCTGCTTCTTCTTCTGTCAGTGTCAGTGGTGGTAGAAGACGAATAACATTGCCTGAGGTAACGTTCAGCAGAAGGCCTTTTTTGGTGCCCTTTGCCATTAATTCGGTGCAGTCTTTTGTCAGGACAATACCCATCATTAAGCCACGTCCCCGGATTTCGGAAAACAGAGGGTTGTCCTGTAAACGCACGTTGAAAGCACTGGCGAGGTAGTTACCCATATGAGCTGCGTTCTCAGCCAACTTTTCATTTTCTATGGTCGTTACTACCGCATTTGCGGCGGCGCATGCCAGTGGGTTTCCACCGTAGGTGGACCCATGGCTTCCGGGTTGCAGTACTTCGGCTGCTTTGCCCCGGGCGAGACAGGCACCAATAGGTACGCCATTGCCGAGCCCTTTGGCTGTGGTAACAACATCCGGAGTGATGCCGAATTGTTGGTAGCAGAAGTAGCTGCCAGTACGTCCGTTGCCGGTCTGAATTTCATCAACCAGCATCAGCAGGTCATTCTGGTCGCAGATATCACGCACAGCTTTAATGTAATCTTCGCCGGCCGTTGCCAGGCCACCTTCACCCTGAACAGGTTCCAGCATAACCGCGACGATATTCGGGTTTGCGCGAACGACTGCACGGATGGCATCGGCATCCATATATGGGACACGTACGAAACCATTCAGCAGAGGACCGAAACCTTCCTGCGCTTTCGCGTTGCCGGTAGCCGTCAGTGTTGCCATGGTACGACCGTGGAAAGCTTTGGTCATCACCACGATGACAGGCTCTGAAATGCCTTTCTGATGGCCGTATTTTCTCGCAATTTTGATGGCGGCTTCGTTGGCTTCTGCGCCTGAATTAGAGAAGAACACATTATCCATTCCCGAAATACGGGTCAGGTTTTCAGCCAGTTCCTGCTGTCGGCCGATGCCGTACAGATTTGATGTATGAACGAGCTGGCCCGCCTGCTCCTGAATCGCGGCGGTTACGGCCGGGTGCGCATGACCCAGACCACAAACAGCGATACCGGTCAGGGCGTCCAGATACTTACGGCCTTCTGTGTCGTACAACCAGCAGCCTTTACCGTGGGTAAAGGTGACGGGTAAACGGCCATAGGTATTCATAATGGCGTGCATATGTGTTTCTTCCTCAGAACGCAAAAGGGCAGCCATGGCTGCCCAGATAAATACCGCGCCCGGTTTTAATTAGGCGCATTCGAACTATACGAGAGGGGATGCTGTTTGTAAACGCTTACCCCTTGCCCTTTGTTTTGGTGTTGTGCGCGCGCGCATGTTTCTCAATATGCATCACGATTTTAGTGGCGACATCAATACCGGTAGAAGACTCAATGCCTTCAATGCCCGGTGATGAGTTCACTTCCATCACAACCGGCCCATGGTTTGAACGCAGGATATCGACACCCGCGACGTTAAGCCCCATGGTTTTGGCGGCACGCACTGCGGTGGCCCGTTCTTCAGGGGTGATTCGTACAACCGTTGCCGTACCACCTCGGTGCAGATTCGAGCGAAATTCACCTTCGGCAGCCTGACGTTTCATAGAAGCAACAACTTTGTCGCCGACGACGAGGCATCGAATGTCAGCACCAGACGCTTCTTTAATGTATTCCTGAACCATAATGTTGGCTTTCAGGCCCAGGAAGGCTTCGATCACACTTTCCGCTGCTTTCTTCGTCTCAGCCAGTACCACACCAATACCCTGAGTTCCCTCCAGAAGCTTGATCACAAGAGGAGCGCCACCGACCATCTGGATCAGGTCAGGAATATCATCCGGGCTGTGGGCAAAGCCGGTCACTGGCATGCCGATACCTTTGCGCGACATCAGCTGCATGGAACGCAGCTTATCCCGTGAGCGGCTGATGGCTACGGATTCATTCAGTGGATACACACCCATCATTTCAAATTGACGCAGTACCGCCGTACCGTAGAACGTGATTGATGCGCCAATACGAGGGATGACAGCATCAAAGCCCTCTAATTGCTCACCTTTATAGTGCATTTTGGGGTCAACGCTGTTGATGTTCATATAGCAATGCAGCGTATCCAGTACATGCACTTCATGTCCGCGGGCCTCGGCTGCCTCAATCAGACGTCGGGTTGAGTAGAGGCTGGCACTGCGTGACAGTATGGCAATTTTCATAACGGGTTCCTGATGGGTCATAGCAACGACTGAAAAAATTAATAGATAAGATGCTTCGCTCAGCCGCGACTGACATCCACAAGAAAGCGGCCTTTGATAGCCTTTCGGCCTATCAACATAGGGTACTTCATACTGCCGCGGTGACTGAGGCTGATTTCAGTTTTAAAGCTCAGGCCACCTACGTTCATTTCTGTACCGATAATATAACGCTGTGAGCTATGCCCGTTCGAACTGGTGATCACACGCTGCTCGACGACCGGCGCTTCGCACGTTTGATCAATCCGGGCTGACTGTTTATTAAACTTTACGTGAAACCGCACCCAGAGTTCGCCATCGCGTCTGAACTCTTCAATATGGTCAGCATGAAGGCTACTGGTAGCAGCGCCGGTATCCACCTTGGCGTCGCAGCCGATGCCAAGGTCCGGGAGTTCTACAGCTTCGATGAAGCCGAGTACATGATCAGTCATCTGTTTCCGTGTTCTCATAGTCTGCCTCCGATGCTGAGGAGGAGGCTGTAAAATAAATCTGCTTGCGAGCAAGCGCTTTGCAATAGGCGGCCCATGCGCGTTCAACCGCGTTAATAGGCTCAAGTTTCTGCTGGCAGAAGTCAACAAAGCGGACTTCTTCATCGGTCGCCGCTTCGCGTGTTCCTTCGTGCAGCGACTTCAGAGCATCGCCCATATTCTCGAGGATGTCAGCCTGCTGGCGCGTAAAGTCACCTGAGCGCTGAAAACCACGTGGAAAGTTAGCATCGTCAAAGAATTTCTTTGAAGTTTCAAAGCTTTTCGCTTGAATTTGACTCATAAAGCACCTGCCATCATCAAAGTTGTCGATCACAAAAGAAATCGGTCTTTTGTGTTGGGCGGAGTATGGTCAGGGGCGTGTCTGTGGTAAAACGAAAAAATCTTCTCGTTACGTGAAAGTTTTCTGGTTGAAATGGATACGGATCTACTTAAAACATTTATGGAAGTCTCACGCACCCGGCATTTTGGTCGTGCGGCTGAAAACCTCTATCTGACTCAGTCTGCGGTGAGTTTCCGCATTCGCCAGCTCGAAGGTCTTTTGGGTGTTGAGTTGTTTTCCCGACAGCGAAACAACATCCAGTTGACGCCTGCAGGCGAGAAACTCATTCCTCTGGCTGAAAGTAGTGTGCTTCTCGAGCAGCGCATTCGCCACGAAGTAGCAATTGCAGATGACCGTCATTATCAGTTCGCGCTTGGCGCTACCCCGAATCTATGGGACGCAGTGCTGCAACAGAAGCTCCCGGCTTTGTTGCGAAGGCCTGGTATGGCGGTCAGCGCAATGGCGCACAGCAGTAGCGCGCTGGTAAGACAGATCCTTGAACGGTCGTTAGATCTGGCGTTAGTGTTTGACGCCCCGAAAGCCGATGAATTGGTTACCCGCGAAGTTATGTCTGTTCCTCTGGTAATGGTCGCTTCCGAAAAATGCTCTGAATGGAACCAGGCCGCCGAGCTCGGTTACGTGATGGTCGACTGGGGAACGTCATTCCGTATTCAGCACGCTCAGGAATTTAAAGGCATGGCGGCGCCGGTGCTGAAAACCAATACTGGCCGTATTGCTCTCGACAGCATCCTGATGCACGGTGGTGCCGGTTACTTACCTGCGACCATGGTTGCACCTTACCTCGAAAGTGGTGAGCTGCATGAAGTATCCGATGTTCCTGAAATGACACGCCAGGTTTTCGCGAGTTACCTGAGTACTCGTAAAGATGATGAACTCATAGGCGACATCATCAGCCAACTATTAGGGAGCAGTCACCATGAGTAATACCGGACAGCAAAGTAACAGCGGTTGGTATTTCGCTGAAACAGGCGCCCCTACAGTTCTGGAGCAAACCTCACTTGAGACACCGCAGGTTGCGCCCGGCGGACTACTGGTCAGGGTCATAGCTTCAGGGTTTAACCCGATCGACACCAAAATCCGCGCTGGACTGGCGCCAATTGCCTCGGATAATCGTGTGGTCGGTTGTGACCTCGCTGGTGAGGTCATAGCTGTTGGTGAGCAGGTTACCGGCTTCTCTGAAGGCGATATCGTTTATGGCTGTGCGGGTGGAGTAAAAGGCAGTAGCGGGACGCTGTGTCGTTACATCGTGGTCGATGCCGACCTGATGGCACTGGCTCCTCACTCTGTTACAGCTGAGCAGGCAGCGGTTCTTCCGTTGGTGTCGATCACGGCCTTTGAAGCGATTGAACGTCTGCACTTACAGGCAGATGAATCCTGCCTGATTATGGGAGGATCTGGCGGCGTCGGTCAGATGGCTCTGCAACTGGCTAAGCTTCGTGGTGTTGCTGTCACGGCCACTGCCGGTGATGACATCCGCCGCGATCAGGTCGCCTCGTTTAATGTGACTGCAATGTCGCACGGAGAGGCGGCTGAATATGCCGGCAAGTTCGATAAGGTACTCGATACCTTTGGTGGTGAGAGCTTTCAGACCGCGTTATACGCCTGTGCTCCCGGCGGTCAGGTTGCAACCATCAATGCTCGTAATACTTACGACCTGACTCAAGCGCATGCTAAAGCCTTGAGCATTCATGCCGTGTTTATGTTGTTACCTTTACTGAGTGGTAAAGGCAGAGCGACTCATGGCCGCTTTCTCAGCTGGTTAGCGAAAGAAGTCGATGCTGGGCGCATCACGGTGCCTGAAACGGAGGTGCAATCGGCGAGTGCGGTTGCAGACGTTCACCGGCGCTACGAAGCCGGTGAGCTGAAAACGAAGGTCGCTTTTACCCTGTGACGCTGAGTGGCCTTATTCTATTCCGAGCAGTTTGTGGGTCTGCAAGCTGAGCTTCCATTTTGGGTGCTTCATGCAGTAATCCACGGCTTTTCGGGTGTTGGAAACAGATAGACCTTCTTTTGCCCCTTCAAGCTTGTCGCTGGCGATCACTACAGGCTCGAAGTCTGCCATTGGTTGCAGGTAGCAATGCTCAGCGACGATGTAATCAAAGCGTTCTGGTGGAGCATCTGCTTGTGGGTATACCAGTTTCAGTTCGTCGCAGTTGATGACAGCAAGTTCAGAGTCGCCTTTCGGGCTAAGGCATATCCAATCAATACCGTCCGGTAACGGCAGGGTGCCGTTGGTTTCGATGGCAACCTCAAACCCTGCCTTATGCAGCTCATCGACAAGCGCTGAATCAAGCTGGAGCGCTGGCTCGCCACCGGTACAGACGACATAGGGCTTTCCCTGAACTGAATTTCCTGAGGTCTCTCCTGGCCACTGCGATGCAATGATTGTTACCAGTTCACTTGCAGAATACTCACCACCCAGGTGTCCGTCGGTACCGATAAAGTCGGTATCACAGAACTTACAGACAGCGGCAGTACGGCTGTCCTCGCGGCCATTCCACAAATTGCATTTAGAGAAACGGCAGAAAACAGCAGGGCGTCCGGCTTGAGCGCCTTCCCCTTGTAATGTGTAGAAGACCTCTTTAACGCGGTAGGTATTCTTTGCCATCACACCGACTCGTAGGCAATAGGGTCGGTGGCACTATTAGTAGCAAATGCTTCAAGACGCTCAGTGCATGAGCCGCATTTGCCACAGGCTTTGTCGCGACCGTTGTAGCAGGTCCAGGTCTTGCCATAATCCAGTCCCATCTTAAGTCCGTCGGCAAGAATTTCGGTCTTGTCACTATTAAGATAAGGCGTGACGATATCGACGGGCTCGTAGTTGGCCAGCTTGGCAACCCGGTTCATCGCATGGACAAAGTCTGGCCGGCAGTCGGGGTAGATGGCGTGATCCCCCGAGTGGGCGCCATAGAAGACCTTGTTGGCGCCTATATCTACCGCATAACCAATCGCGAGAGAGAGAAGGATCATATTGCGGTTTGGTACCACAGTAGACTTCATGTTGGCGGCTTCGTAGTGCCCTTCAGGGATTTCAATGTCTGACGTCAGAGACGAACTTTGTAATAGCTGGTTAATAGCAGTAATGTCGATGATCTTATGGCTGATCTCCAGTTCATCGCAGACCCGCTTGGCGAACTGAATCTCTTTGCTGTGGCGCTGCCCATAGTCAAAGGTAAGAGCATACAGATCAAAGCCTTCATTCTTAGCGCGGTTGAGTATGGTGAACGAATCCATGCCACCGGAATAAATTACGACTGCCTTCTCTGCCATCACAAGACTCTCTTCTATATATAAGTACAACACATTCTGGGTCGAGCAGGCGGGAGTATACGCGTATGCGTAACTACTTAAAATTTATTACAGAAAGTAGTTGACCCAAATCGCCGCATCTCTATAATGCGCCGCTCTTGATCGTTACCCAGCACAGCGCTGAGAACGAACAGGAAACGGGTCAAAAAAAGGTGTTGACCAAGTCTGAAAAGACTGTAGAATGCGCCGCCTGATCCAGCAGAGTCGCTCTTCGGAATACTCTGGTTTAGGTTCTTAACTTGTTGATTTTAAAAGATTTTTTAAAAATTAACGGTTGACAGCGAAAGGTTCTCTGGTAGAATGCTTCGCACTGATTGAGACGCTACGGCGACTTGGTCGGATGTCAAAAATTGAGAGGTTCGTCTCTTAAGGAAGTTTGAAAAAACTTGTTGACATCGAAAGCTGCTTCTGTAGAATACGCAGCCCGCTTTGAGAGAAAGCTTCTAGCGAATCCAAAGCAACGTTCTTTAAAAATTAGCATTAAGTAATTCGTGTGGGTGCTTACTGAGATGTTGTGGAGACATAAGATTTCAAGTAAGAACTCGTCGAAAATTCATTTGCGTGAATGTTGACAGTTTTATTCTTGAGCAAGATTAGATCGGATATTCCACCGGTCGAAAACTTTAAACTGAAGAGTTTGATCATGGCTCAGATTGAACGCTGGCGGCAGGCTTAACACATGCAAGTCGAGCGGTAACAGAGATAGCTTGCTATCTGCTGACGAGCGGCGGACGGGTGAGT